>Ga0316363_10000094_pt1 | contig 135184 bp, 114 predicted proteins | sample Sb_taG_3_FD_200459 | JGI IMG/M metagenome (GOLD analysis project Ga0316363, IMG submission 200459) | Peat soil microbial communities from Weissenstadt, Germany - Sb_50d_a_PC metaG (v2) (version 2) | ecosystem: Environmental > Terrestrial > Soil > Wetlands > Peat | place: Germany: Weissenstadt... | reverse complement strand
TGTTCGTCTTCAGCACCCATGAGAGTAAGAAGGCGCATTTGGTAGCTACGATTTCGGGCTAAGCGCACCCATGGTTGTTTCCTTCGAGCGGCTGCGATTGTACCGAAACCGCTCTTCGAGCGTGACGCGTTTTTGTTTTTCCCTCCGTTGCAAGATGGCTTCCCGCCGACCGTAGTACACATCGGCCGGTGCAACATTTCCGATCCCTTCGTGATACCGCCGGTGATTGTAGAACTCGATGAAATCCGCGATTGCCCGCCTCAACTCCTCGGGACTGGAGTACACCAACAGATTCACGCGTGCCTTCAGCGTTTCGTGGAAGCGCTCCAGTTTCCCGTTCGTCTGCGGATGGTGCGGTGAACAACGAATGTGCCGCAGTGCCAGCATCCGCAGATAGTCCTCGAAGGCGTGCGCCAGAAAACCGGGCCCGTTGTCGGTGACCAGCCGCGAACGATCTTCCACCGGCACATTCTTCATCCCGGTCCACTCGACCGCCTGTTCCACGACCTCCGAGATTGATTCCGCCGTCATGTCCGTCTTCAACTCCCACGCCAGGATCATCCGCGAGTAATCGTCGAGCACCGAAATCAGGTAATACCATCCCCAACCCACCACGAAAAAGTAGCTCGCATCACTCTGCCACTGCTCGTTCACTCGCGTGGTCTTCACGCGATATTCTTTCCCCGCGGGAAAACCTACCACGTTCACTTCCCGAATCAGCCCGTGGCGCTTCAGCACTCGATACACACTCGATTCCGACACCGCAAAACCCGCGTGATCGCTCAGCCCGCACGCCAGCTCGCGCGGGCTGTGATCCGGCTCGCGTAAAGCCGCTCCCAAGATGGCCTTTTCTTCTTCCGGCTTCATCCGATTCCACACCGTCCCCGGTTGCGGCCGCCGGTCTATCAGTCCGGCTTCGCCCTCGTCCCGATACCGCCTCTGCCAGCGATAGTAGGTCGAAGGCGCAAGTCCCAGCTCCCCCAGTGTCTGCTTCTTCTCAACCGGTGACCGCCGCACCAGCTCAATCACTTCCCGCTTCCGCTCCGGCTTCATTCGCCCGTATCGCTTCCGTGCCAGAAGCCCTAATACTGGCTTTTTTTCAGAGTCATGTTGGCCAAGCTGAGATCAGCGACGAGTTGCTTGAGCCGCTCATTCTCCTGCCGCAATTGCTCGACTTCTTCGCGGTTCGCTTCGCGCTGGGTGTCCCCGCGCAAACGCTTCTTGCCCGCCTCCATGAAATCCTTCAGCCACTTGTAGTAGACAGTCGGATGAATGCCCTCGCGACGGCACAGCTCCGCCACCGAAATCTCCGCGCGTACTCCTTCGAGCAAGATGCGGATCTTCTCTTCGCTCGGAAATCTTCTTCTGCTGGCCTGTTTGGCGCGGCGGATCAAAGCGCGTGCCGTATCCCCCGACCGCGTTGCTGCGTTCGATGACTCGGTCTTTGTGGAAACTGCGTTGGTGGGTTCGTTCTCTTCGTCGTACATGTTCACCCTTTCCGGCCCCGCGCGGGGCGCCGGATTAGACTGCCTCCGCCGCACCCCGTCCGGCCAAACCCAGGCCGGCCAGGGCCCCGCGGCTCCGGCAGTCTAATCCCAGTTGCGGGTGAACTCAGCTTCGAAACTGTAGCTTACCGCTCGTCTGCTCCCACTCCCATTTCCGCTGAAGTCAAACAGTGGTCTCCGGAACGGCGACCGAGACGACGACGGCCACCAGCACGTCTCCGGTGGGGAGCTATGCGATCACGTTCTCGACCGAGTCGCTCGCGGCGGCCAACTATACATTCAGCTATGTGAACGGTACGCTGACGATCTCGGGCGGAGCCGCGCAGACGATCACGTTCAACCCGTTGTCACCGGTGACGTACGGGGTAGCACCTATCACGCTCGCGGCGACGGCGTCATCGGGGCTAGCGGTGAGTTACACGGCGACGGGCCCGGGGACGGTGTCGGGCTCGACGCTGACGATCACCGCAGCGGGGAGTGTGACGGTAACGGCCTCGCAGGCCGGGAACGTGGACTACGGGGCGGCGACGCCGGTGCAGCAGATCCTCACGGTGAACAAGGCTTCGCTGACGGTGACGGCCAGCAACGCCAGCATCGTCTCTGGACAGGCGCTGCCCAGCTTCACCTACACGATCACGGGGTTCGTCAACGGGGACACGTCCGCAGCGGTCTCCGGAACGGCGAGCGAGACGACCACGGCCACCAGCACGTCTCCGGTGGGGAGCTATCCGATCACATTCTCGAGCGAGTCGCTCGCGGCGGCCAACTATACCTTCACTTATGTGAACGGCACGCTGACGATCTCGGGCGGAGCCGGCTCCACGAGCCCCGCATTCGTCCAGGGCACGACTGGTCTTGGGTTCAATGCCAACTCGGACTCCGCAACATTTTCAAGCAACGTTACCAATGGCGACTTGATAGCGGTTATGGTAATGGCCCAAGGAGCAGGCACAACAAATGTCACTTCTTCTTGTTCGGGTAGTTTCACGCAAGTCGATGCGGTGTCTAATACCGTTCTGAATGCAACGAGCTCCGACTGGTATGCGGTTGCCAATTCCACAGGTTCCTGCACGGTTACTGCCAGCTTTAGTGGTTCGCCTGGCCATTCCGCACTGCTCATCACGGAAGTAAGCGGGGTGGCGTCATCGAATCCCCTTGATGCCCATTCTGCCATGAACCAAGACCAACCCACGTTGACCACGAATGACATCACCTCCGGGACCGCAACGACTGCGAACAATGGGGACTACATTTGGGGAGCCACCGTTTCTCCAAATTCCTCCTATGGCCCTGTATCGGCAGGAACAGGGTTCCTGCTCAGCCAACCTCTGGTGGGCGGTGAAACCGCGGGAGAGTACGAGATACAATCGGCGGCAGGGCCTATCTCTGCGACCTTCACCGATACGGCTGATCACTACTTGCACATACAGACCTTCATGATGGCGTTCGCCCCTGCGGGAGGCTCGTCTACCATCAGTACTTGTGTGCAAAATCTGGCAACTGGCAATTTTACACTCTGCGGGGAGTCCTACAACGATGTCTCTACGGGGGCGAATGTACAAGTCAATTACAGCCCATCTCCCAACAACGGAATTATTGCTTGGGCTACGTGGTGTTTCATTTCCGCATGCAATAGTTCAATCTCTGGCGTAACTGCAACTATTGGTGACAACATCAATGCGACGGAATCGTGTTTTGTCGCAAGTCCTCATAGTCCGTTTATTACAAATGCCAACGGGGGCGGGCAAGGTAGCGGCGATTTTCAGCAGCATTATGTCTGGTACTGTCCAAGCATACCGTCCGGAGTGACATCCTTCACGGTGACCCCGAGCAACCCCAACCTTAGCTACTTGCAGTTAAATATCACTGAATGGAAGGCCGGATCGTTGGCGGCGTCCTGTTCGCCAATAAGCGCTTGCTTTGAGAATGTGGACAATTTTGGGCAGGCAGGAAATTCAACTGGTGGAACTACAGCCGCTATCACCACCAGTGGTTCAACAGTTAACGCTAATGATCTGATATTCGCTGTAACCGAGGTGCCCTGCTGTAGTTTCACCGCTAGTCCCGGCACGGGATATACCGGAATAACCGTGGCTCCTAGCGTTACGCCGGGAATGGTTTCCGAAGCAAAAGCAGCGACAGCAACCGGAATCCAAACAGCAACGACAACCTGGACGGGGGGAAGCACTCCTTGGTTTGGAGTGATCGTTCCGCTAAAAGGAGCCGGGGCCGCTCCATGAGGATGTCCTTTAAAGCCTTCGTAAAGGAACTCGCGAAGGAAACGCCCCGTCTGCGACATCCCGAAGACGTATTCGTAGTTCGCCGAGACGGGTGCACCCAGCTTGCGAAACGCGGAGGCCACATCTCGCAATGCGGCGAATCCCAGTCCTCCTACAGGCGTGTTCTTGGCCGTGTAGGAAACCTGGTAGGTCTGGCCAGGCACAAAACCGCCTCGCAGGTACAAGGACGTAGCGTCCGGGATGACCTGCCCGTTGGCTGCTCTAGCAAACTGCCACTGATTGCGAAGGATCACGCGCGGCGGGTCGTAAATGTTTTGCACTACGGTCAGAACAGCATCGGAGCTATTGAGGTCCACCGGCGGATACGCCGCGGAATCGGGGTCCAGGTCCAAAGTCTGCGAGGGCACGTCCACTGTAAAGGGTGCCACCACGCGTTCCGTGACCGGCTTCCCGTTCTCCATCGCGATCGGCAGATCGATGCCAATGTCATCGCTACCGCGCGGAATGCCGAAGTGCCAGCCCACCCAAACGATCGTATAGCCCTGCGTCAGCAGCAAGCCGTCGCCAAACTCGGCTTGGTCCTCCGGCGAGCCGGCCGTGTCAGCGCCGGGCACTCCCACGTTGTTGAAAAATTCAAACAAGGTTTGCACGCCGCGATTGGGCACCTCGAAAAATGCCATTGATACCATTGCATATGGGGAAATGAGCCGTACATAAACGAGGTGGTAACTAGAGATGGGTAGGGTCAAAGATTGGGAGATGGAGCAAGAAGCGCGCGGCTGGTGGTCTGTGCCAGGGAAGTTTGTGTGTGCTGAATGCTTCGATGACGACTTTCTGAAGCAGTCCATAAGGGACAACGTCGAGGTTTCTAAATGTGACTATTGCGGATCAACGGGAGAGGAGTTGACCGGTGAAGACGGTACAGGTGGCACAGCCTGTGTGCTTTTCTTTACGAGGGAAGAGTGCGGCGCGCCACAAACAGGCGGGTTTGCGGAATCGAAAAAGCAATCTTAATGTCCCTGCAGCAAACAGAGGTTTTCTTGTATTTCCAGTTCTAATGCAGGTGTTTGCCGGAGCGACTCTCGAGGAATGGTGCGCGCCGCAATGGTCGCGCGTTGCGCATGTATCAGCGGAGGTGAGTCGTCGAACTCAACCGCGGGTGGTTCGGATATTATAGGCGCCCGAGCAGCCCGCGAACGTTAAATCACATCTCGACGGGAAGTTTGAGTCCTCTGAACCCAACGTTCGGAGCCCATTCGGCACGCTCAACAAGGCGCATCTTGGAGAAGTGTTGGATAACTCGCAGAATAGCAACTTGCCCTTTCAGCCGCGCCAGTTATTTCATGTAAATTCAACACTCTTTTCCATAAGATACATTATCACTCACTATAGACTGTGAATTTTTTCCATATTATTATCCCACCTGCTTTTGCCCGCTGAAGAGTCTTTGAAAGACGATCAGTCCTTTGGGTATTTCAGTGGGTTGATTCTCAAATGGCACATGGTGACAAAACCTGTTGGGTTTATTGCCCGTGTGTAAAAATATTTCCGTTACTGTTCTGATGAGATAGTTTATCTAGACAGAATCTTGAGTTGTGGGCATTACAGCTTCTCTATTCATGCCTTTGACAGCGCGAGCCGAGGTTTCGGTGTCGGGCAACCAAGATTCGCCGCCGGGGTATTAGATGCTGACATCTCGCACATTCACACCGGACGACCAGCTAAAATTCGCTGCCCTGACAGGCGATTTCAACCCGATACACATGGACCCACTGGCCGCACGGCGTACGCAAGCTGGAGCGCCCGTTGTGCATGGCATTCATTCGCTGCTCTGGCTACTGGACAGCCTCGCCGCCCGGAACCCTGATCTTCCGGCCATCGGAGCGATGAAGGTGCGTTTCGCCCGAATGATTTATGTCGGGGATCAGGTGAAGGCTGTGATAACGCACAGGGACGCCTCCGAGTTGCGTGCCGAGGTGACAGTGCATGGGATCGCCGCAGTTCAACTGAGAGTAACATTCGGCCCAGTAAGTTCAGTTCCCGTGTTTGCGCTGCCGGATGCCGTGCTGGTGCCGCGTCCGGCAGTGCCTCTTGACCGGCCCTTGGGAGAAATGGCGGGCCGCTCGGGCACTCTCGCTTTCGCCGGCAATCCGGAGGATATGGAACGGATGTTTCCTCACGCCGCGCATCTACTGGGGGCCCGCCGCCTCGCCGCGCTCGGCTGCTCGACTCTGCTGGTTGGCATGGTCATTCCCGGGTTGCATTCCCTCTATGCCGGTCTAACCATCACCGTCTGCGAAGATAGCGACACCGCCGAGAATATCGTGTTCAGGGTAACCTCCGCTGACCCGCGTTTCCGCATGGTACGTCTTGATATCTACGGCGGCGGCTTGTCAGGGTCTCTGGAAGCCTTTGCCCGCCATCCGCCGGTTGCGCAGGCCACACTCGAAACCGTGGTCTCCCTCGTTGCCCGCGATGAGTTCGCGGGTAGCACCGCACTGATTGTCGGCGGCTCGCGCGGACTGGGGGAATTGACAGCCAAGGTCATCGCTGCCGGCGGCGGAAACGTGATCGTAACTTATGCCGTCGGCAAGGTCGAAGCCGAGGCTTTGGCGACCGACATCACCGCCTGGGGCGGACGCTGCGAGGCCATTCCTTACGACGTACGTCAGGATGCCGACGAGCAGCTGTCCGTCATCATCGAAGCGCCGAGCCACATCTACTATTTTGCAACGCCCCCGATATTCCAAGTCAAATCTCGACTTTTCTCTCAGGCCCGCTTCGAAGAATTCAACGAGTTCTATGTTTACGGTTTCCACCGGCTGATCGAAGCCAGCCTTCGACGCCGTCCGGGAGGGGTCGGTGTCTTCTACCCGTCATCCGTGTCTGTCGAGAAGCGCCCGGTTGGCATGACCGAATACACAATGTCCAAGGCAGCGGGGGAAATCTTGTGCGCTGACATTAACGCGCAGATGCCGAAAGTTCGTATCACAGTATCCCGGTTGCCGCGAGTCCTCACCGACCAGACCGCAGCGCTTCAGCAGCCCGTAACGGCCGACCCGCTGGCGGTCATGTTACCGCTTATCCGCGATGTTTCGTTGAGCTGATCTCATCCACCGCCTGAGTTGTTTCCTTGGGAATTTTATTTGGAGCTTGCGTCATTCTTCCTAGAAATTTCCCGGGCTCCGAATCATTTCATCCTCGGAGGCCCCGCTTCATGCCGATTTCAAAGCAAAGGTGGAGAAATTTTTCGGTCTACCTCTACACAATGCCTAAGGCGTAACGGAATGCTCGCCCACGATTGCACGGGCCAATGTCGAATTCCCTCGTTCCGATACTTCCGTCGGCGAGACATTCCTCGGAACGAAAGTAACGTCACGGATTGGGTTAGGCATGTCTGATTGCCCCGAGGTATGTCGATGTACTTATCAATGGCTTGTGTCCTGCTCATGTAGCGGAATTCACAGACCCGCGCGGTTTGTCCGACTTCTCCAACCAGAAAAACACGGGCCACAGGATAAGCAGTGCCACGAGGAAAAAGACGAAACCTCCTTCGTGGTGGAGCTTCCCTGTCAAGAAACCGGGGTCCACGTAAATGCTGAGCAACGTCAAGGTCGCGATTCGTATCCCATTCTTGATGACAGACAAAGGCAAGCTTAGAAGGGCCAGCAGGATCATCTTCCAGCCCGTCCGAAGGTACAAATGAGCCGCGATAAGACATGTAATGAAAAGCGCGATGCTGGAACGAATGCTGCTGCACTCTTGCGCCACTTCAATCGTGACACCCGGCACGGAAAGCAGGAACCCGTGCCGCGAGACGGGAGTTCCCACGGCCTGGAAAATGAGATACGCAACTTCGGTCGAGCCTTCCTGCAGCGCATGAATGGCTCGATCCAAAACCACATCCGGAATTGGAACCATTAGCAGCAGAAACAGCAGCGGAAAAGCCCCCGCTCGAAACGCAACGAACCCATAACAAAGAAGAAATCCACCTATCCACACGAGGATCACCGAAAGTGTTTCCAGGCATAGAGGCCAATTCCCCGCTTGTGGAAAAGGACTTCGGTTGGCTAGCCAATAGAGAATCATCCCCCCCAGCGCTAGGCCAACCCCAGAGCCAATGTTCGTTCTCGTTACCAAAAATACGGTTTGTCTTTCTACGTAGAGCAAGAAAAAAGCGACCCATGGAATGAGAAGGATGTGTGAACTGGATTGGTTGTGCAAGGAATACTTCACCAACGCGCTCAGTGTCTTATAAAAGGCAAGACTGGAAATTACAATGAACGCGACGAAGCTGGCGTGCCTTCTCGCGTTCCGCGTGAGTACATCCGTCGCAGCCGTAGCCATCAATATCCTCAAGAAGAGTTATTTTATCCCGTCTTGATTCTCGGAAGGCGAACTTAATGACGAGTGTGGTCAAAGACAATCGCAGCGTAGGCCTCTGATTCTCGGTTAACTCACTAAGACCACCACCAGATCGAATTATGCACAAATGCGGACCAAGAGAAATGAACCCGCAGGGATGCGTCCCGAGGCTGGTTCTTCCTAAGGCGCTGCTCGGCAGCTATTTTCACTAATTGAGAGACGAATTCCGCTTGCTGAACTGCCTCATGAGGGATGGAGCGGCGATAGGTGTGGGACAGCCGGCCAGCCGGGGAGCAGAGGCCACCGGCAGTGTGGTTCGCCTACATGACGGATTGCAAAGGCGAGCATTCGCCGAACGGATCGATTGTCTAGATCGGCGGCTAGCAGCTGCCGGCGGGTTCGCCCCACTTGAAGCGCTGCCCCATCTCGGGCGTTCAGCTTCCGGGATGACCTTTAAACTATGCGGGCAGGTCGTTCCGGAGCTGTAGCCGAGATCATCACGGCCGACGGACGCGTGTTGCGGAGAGCCCCCGAATCCACTCTTCGTGCTGAGAAGAGCGGACTCTCGGTTTGGGACAGCTGAGAACACAGGCGCGAACTAATTCGGGTTGTTCCCATGGAACATCGTGGTGACCCCATTCCAGAAATGCACTCGCTCGATTCCTGATCCACTCCTGCGGGAAGAGTGCGATCGTGTCGTTGTCGGTGATCCGGGGAGCAAATTGAATAGGCTTTCCGGAAGCGGCAGCGTACAGAGCTGCGGGAAGATCGCGTCCCGGGCCAAGCGTTAAGTGTCCCACCTGGGTGGCTCGCGGATTGATTTCGAGGAGGTAGGCGTATCCCGTCTGGTCTTCCAAGATGAAATCAAAGCCGTGCAACCCCGAAAGATTGAGCCGGCGGACGATCCTTTCCGCGGCGAGTGACATGTCAACATTCTCGATTGAGCGGATAACGCTGGCCGGCCCGCATGGATATTGATTGCGTAACACTTCAAAATGAAGGCTGGCCAAAACGGTGCCCTGCCAGCAAGCCACCTCGCTGATGGCATTGCGTCCTACTATGAATGTCTGCGCGTTTACGACGGACCGGCGGCGCAGCAGCGGCCACACCAACGCCTTGCCCTCACGCAAAAAGGTTTGAACGAGCGAGCGCGATGAGGGTGGGGTAGATTGCAACGTGCGGAAGGCCTTTTCAGCCTCTTCTACGGTGCTAACGATTCTTACGCCGGTGCCACCAGAAGTGCCGTCCGCCTTGAGGACGGTTGGAAACCTCGTGTGCGCGAGCCATGTTGCGAGGTCCTTGCGGTTCGCGATGACTTCGGTCTTTGGAACGCGGATGCCTTCTTCTTCGGCGAGCTCCATAACGGCCGCCCGCGCTTGCAGGACGGGAAAGCTTTCAGTTGCACCGAGAGAACGCTCGATCAACGCGCAGATCGGCGCGCCTGCTTTTCCGCGGCCTCGTTCTCGATCATACAGTTGATGCAGGTAGCGGGTCGCAAGGTCGTCAGTTGGAACAATGAAATTCGGCCTGGTGGCGGTGATCGCATCGGCGAACGACGTCAGCGGCGCCATGTCGTTGTAGGCATGCGGCCGGGGCACAATGCTTGTCTTGGCGAGCGGATGATGAGGGGGACAGACAGCTTCAACCTTCCATCCTGCGTTCGCAAAAGCCATTGCCAACCGAGCGGTCGAAAACCAACGAGCCGTTGCAGCAATGAGTACAGTGGGCTTCAAGGTTATGTGAGCCTCCGTATCGCTCCGGACCCGGCATCAGGAAGAAGCCAGCTTGCCCGAGAGGGGGCGGAAATCTAGAATTAAGCAATCCGTCAGCCAAAGCACGGGAGGATAGGGCTGGCGGCTACCTCTTAAATAATTGAAAAACAGCAGCTTATAATATTTTGGACGTTTCGACGACGAACTGGACTGCACCCCAGTGAAATCGTATGCCAGAATTGGGTAAAAGCTTGCTTCTATCCCAGTGTTGTCGAATGGGTGCGAACACTTCGCGTGTCGTGGGATCCTATGCCTTTACATCCGCCGGAAAAGTCATCAGAATTAAGGGACTTGAGGATTGCTTCTAAATCGATTTGAAGTATGACGAGGAGTTAAGGTGCTGGGATGAGTGAGTCTGGTCCCCCCATCCAGAACATTTCCGACACCGCACGTTGGGTCGCGTATTTTCGAGCGCGCGAAACGCAAAGGCCCGACCCGCTGTTCCATGATCCGTATGCCGAACGTCTAGCTGGCGAGCGCGGATTTGAGATTGCCAACACTCTCTCCGGCGGAACGAAACACGAATGGGCGTGGGTGGCGCGCACGCACCTTTTTGACAAGTTCCTTCTGCGCGAGATTCAGGGCGGGGCGGATCTTGTTGTAAACCTCGCTGCCGGTCTCGATGCACGGCCGTACCGCTTGGAGCCACCTGCGACACTGCAGTGGGTGGAAGTAGATTTACCTGAAATCATTGCGTACAAAGAAGAGATCCTTGCGGACGAGAAACCAAGGTGTCGACTCGAGCGAATCCGTCTGGATCTATCCGACGTGCCTGCGCGCCGCGCTCTCTTGTCAGAACTAGACTGCCGCGCATCGAAGATCGCTGTAATGAGCGAGGGTCTCCTGATTTATTTCACGCCGGAGGAGGTTGGTGCCCTTGCGAAGGACCTTGCTGCGGCAAATCACGTACACAGCTGGATTATTGATCTTGCCTCTCCGGGCCAGCTCAGGTTGATGCAGCGCACGATGGGGAGGCAGCTCAGCGAGGCGGGCGCAGCGTTCAAATTTGGACCACCCGAGGGTCCGAATTTCTTTACGCGTTATGGCTGGGAGCCGAAAGATATTCAGGGATTAATGAAGACCGCGGCACAGCTCAATCGGTTGCCAACCGAACTGCACTCTTTGTTGCCAGAGCCTCAAGGTCTGCCGGGAAATTTTCCGTGGACCGGTATTTGCCTGCTCAACAAGCGCTGAAGCCACCATAAGCAAAGCGCGGGGGTGGACTGCTAGAGCCACCTGTCGACCGCGACCTCGGCATAGAATGTTTCATGTTGAATGAAAAAGGGAAGCGGCAATTTTCCTTCGGTTGTTTCCTTTCGAATTCCAGCAGAATGCCAAACAGCGAAAATGGGTGTCCAATATATACAATTCATGAGCGACAAAAGATGATCCGCCGCCTGCGCCGAAGATGGCATACCATTGCTGCGTCGTGACTTGTCTGCGGTCCGGTTCGGTGTGGTAATTGCTGGCTTAAGCTTTGTTTCCCAGAGGACAAGTAATCCAGACGCACGATAGCCGATCTCTCAAGCAGGTGGCACTTGTGAGACGGTTTGCAGTCCTGTTGACTGTTTTGAGAAGACGCTGCCGTACCCGTAAGAATGGCCGACGCGATGAACAGGACAACACGAGGAACGTGTGTAGTCGCAATTTGGATACTTGGGGGACTCTGTGCAGCCTGCTCTCACCCCGAAACGAAGTTTGACGATTCTTGGAACCGGATGGCTGCGGCAGCATATCTCGATCAACGGGAGGGAGCATGGATGGCATGGCCGCCTGCCGCCCGCGATCACGGGACCTTCTGCGTCTCTTGCCATACGGCAATGCCTTACGCGCTCGCGCGACCGACCCTACGCCCGGCGCCCGATCAAGGAACCCTCTCCATCAACGAGCGCAAACTGATCGACAATGTGACGAAACGCGTGCGTCTTTGGAGGGAGGTCGCACCGTACTATGAGAACGAGGCCAGCCAATCACGCGGGACTGAAACGGTCCTCAACGCGATGATTCTGGCCAGCTATGACGCTCGGAGCGGGAAGCTTAGCGCAGACACGCGGTCCGCGTTCGACGAAATGTGGTCTTTGCAGGAGAGTAAGGGCTCGGAGCAGGGTGCGTGGCAGTGGATTCAGTTCAATAACGAACCGTGGGAGGCTTACGACTCGCCGTATTACGGCGCCACGTTGGCAGCGATCGCCGTGGGCTTGGCTCCCGAGGACTACCGCTCAGCTCCGGAAATCCAACATAATCTCAAACTCCTATGCGAGTACCTTAGGCGCGAATATGCGACGCAGACGCTCCTGAATCGCATATCGCTCTTGTGGGCGTCGGCGAAAATCCCTGGGATCCTAAAACCAGAACAGCAAGAATCCATCGTCAACGAAATTCTCAGTAAACAACAGACGGACGGAGGCTGGTGCGCGTCTTCGCTTGTCGGAACGTGGAGACGAAGGGATGGAACACCGCTCGTGATGAGGAGTGATGGGTATGCGAGTGGTTTGATCACATACGTGCTGGAACAAGTGGGCATCCCGCGCGATAACATGCACGTGAAAGAAAGTCTGTCGTGGCTGGCGCGAAACCGGACCTGGTGGGGCGGCCACTGGGAAGCGTATTCACTCAACAAAAGGCATCACAATCTGTTTTCCAACATTTCCGGCTTTATGGACGACGCAGCCACGGCTTATGCCGTACTTGCTCTGACACAAGCTGAGGCTGAGCGAAGCGGCGTGACAGCGCAGGAGGCAGCGCCTGACCGTTCTACGCCTGTAGGACGCATGGAAATTCCGAGGGAAAATTCGTTGACGGGATTTCAGTCGAGCGACGGTGGTGTCCGGGAATTCGAAACTTCCTTCGAACCATAGGGAAAGCTGATCATCCGCAAGAACCTTGGGAGACTCTACGCGAGCCATCGGAACCGGGGCAAGCACAATGAGGGATCTCACCTAAGTCCGTTGCACAACTCGTTTTGTCCCAATAGAATCAATAAGTTACCTGAATTGTGCAATGCGCTCTACTCCTGTAAAAATAATTTCCCGTCAGTGATCGCGGATTTCCCAATTGCCAGCTTCTTGGCCACGCATGTTATTCTCATGAAAGGAGTTAGTGGATGGCTAGACAATTGCCACTGAATTTTCAGTTTCCGACGATGCCCCGGAAGCTCGCGGGGTTGGCGTAGGACACCAAACTGGCAAAGGAGTCCGAGCTCAAGCCCATGATAGAGACTGCGATCGTTGGGGCGGGACCGTACGGGCTATCTATAGCTGCGCATCTCCGGCGTCGTGGTATCCCATTTCGCATTTTCGGTCGTCCCATGGACAGCTGGCTGAGGCACATGCCAAAGGGCATGATGCTCAAATCTGACGGTTTCGCGTCGGACATCTCTGATCCAGAGAGCAAGTTTGCCCTCAAACAATTTTGCGTCGAGACGGGAATCGAGTATGCCGACGCGGGAACTCCGGTGCGCCTTGAAACCTTTGCTGCGTACGGAATCGCTTTCAAAGAGCGAATGGTGTCCGAGCTGGACGAGAGGCTTGTTGCCGGAATCGATCGGCTGCCCGATGGATTCGTTCTACGGCTGGATGATGGCGAAACGGTTCAGGCTCGGCGGGTCGTCCTGGCTGTGGGAATTACTCACTTCGAATACATACCGGCCGAGTTGGCGGGCTTGCCGGCGGAATTCGTGTCGCACAGCTTTCATCATCACGATCTCGAGCCGTTCCGAGAGCGCAGCGTTGTCGTGATTGGCGGCGGCGCTTCGGCGATCGACTTGGCTGGATTGCTGAAAGAATCCAGCGCCGACGTGACGCTTATTGCACGTCAAGAGTCTTTGACGTTTCACACGAACTCGATGGGGAAGCCGCGCTCCTTATGGCAGCGTATTCGGCATCCGAAATCGGGACTTGGCCCCGGCTTGCGCTCGCGCTTTTATGCCACAGCGCCGAACTGGTTTCGCTATCTACCGGAGGGTCGCCGCGTTCGAATTGTCCGAACGCATCTTGGACCCTCAGGTGGATGGTTCGCCAAAGACAAACTGATTGGGAAGGTGCCTCTTCTGCTTGGTTACACGCTGCAGAACGCCAAGATTCGCGGCGGCAAAGTGCATCTAACTCTGCGTGCGGCGGCTGGCACCGTGATCGAAGTTCTGACCGAGCACGTAATTGCAGCGACCGGCTACAAAGTGGATGTGGAACGATTGAAGTTTCTGAGCCCTGAAATTCGCGCGAAGCTCAAAGTCGTCGACGGTTCACCGGTTCTGTCGGCTGCATTCGAATCATCCATACGCGGCCTCTATTTCGCCGGAACTGCCGCCGCGAACAGCTTTGGCCCTTCCATGCGATTCGCTTTCGGTGCCCGGTTCACCGCTCGGCACATCACGCATGTCCTAGCAAAATCGCTCTCCCGGGATGGCGTTTCCCTTCCGGCTGCACGCTTGGTGCCGATCACGAAATGAGTGTTTGAGGCATGGCATGAAACTAGAAACCATCGCAATTCATGCAGGCTACGAAGGCGATCCCACGACAAAAGCCGTGGCAGTGCCGATCTACCAGACCATCGCGTTTGAGTTTGACAGCGCGGAGCATGGAGCAGCGCTCTTCAATCTTGAAGTCCAGGGGAACATCTACACGCGGATCGGAAACCCCACGAATGCAGTGCTTGAAAAGCGCGTCGCCGCGCTCGAGGGCGGCGTGGATGCGTTGAGCGTGAGTTCGGGCATGGCCGCTCTGCACTACGCATTCGTGAATATCGCCGAGATGGGTAACAACATCGTTTCGCTTCCGCAGCTTTACGGTGCCACCTACACGTTGCTCGCGCACATACTGCCGAAGCAGGGAATTGCTGGGCGGTTTGCAGAGAGCGAGCATCCCGACGCCGTCGAGAAACTGATTGACGAAAACACGCGAGCGGTTTTTTGCGAAAGCATCGGAAATCCGGCTGGAAATGTGGCCGACATCGAGGGATTGGCGCGGGTGGCTCACAAGCACGGCGTGCCCTTGATCGTCGATAACACGATCGCGACGCCGGTCTTACTGAGGCCCATCGAACACGGCGCCGACATCGTGGTGCACTCCATGACGAAGTTCATGGGAGGGCACGGCACGACTTTGGGCGGAATGATCGTCGATAGCGGACAATTTCCGTGGCGCGAACATGCGAAAAAATTCTATATGCTGAATCAGCCGGAGCCTGCATATCACGGCGTCGTTTACACCGAGCATTTCGGAGCCGCTGCCTATGTTGCGCGATGCCGCACGGTGGCTCAGCGAAACACCGGATCCACATTGTCGCCTTTCAACAGCTTCCTCTTGCTACTGGGCGTTGAGACGCTCGCCTTGCGCGTCGAACGCCATGTCGAGAACGCCCGTATGGTCGCGGAGTATTTGCGGGGCCACCGAGCGGTGGAATGGGTGAATTACGCGGGGTTTCCGGATAGCCCCCTATACCCAATGGCCCAAAAGTATATGGGCTCGCGACGCTGTTCCTTGCTCACATTTGGAGTGAAAGGCGGCTTCGAGGCGGGTACAAAATGCTTCGACGCGCTGCGCTTGTTCAAGCGCATGGTCAATTTGGGCGACGCCAAATCGTTGGCATGTCATCCGGCATCGACGACACATCGGCAATTAACGCCCGATGAACAACTGAAGGTCGGTGTGACGCCGGAAATGATTCGGCTGAGCGTGGGCATCGAGCACACGGACGACATCCTTGCCGATCTCGGTCAGGCGCTCGACAAGGCGGTGGCATGATGCCGCCGAGGGTTTCAGGCCACGATAACCCGGGAGGCAGTTCATGCCCCTGATGCTAAACGGAAGCCGACTTTCGGCGCAGTGGGCGCACGAGAAGAATTGGCGTCGCGTGGCGTTGCGTGAGCGCGATTACACCCGGGCGGAGTTCGTTCAGATTGCTCTCGTCAATAACATGCCGGATGCGGCCCTGGAAGACACCGAGCTCCAATTCCTCGATCTTCTCGCTGCAGCGGCTGGCGACATTCCGGTGCGCGTCCAGCTTTTCTCGCTGCCCGAAATTCTCCGAAGCGATCGAGCTCAGCAGCACATGAGCGGATTGTACTTCGACATTCGCGATCTCGCATGCGGCCGATTCGACGCACTCATCATTACCGGCACCGAACCCCGCGGACCGAATCTACGGAATGAAGCCTATTGGCACACCTTGGTCGAACTTCTGGACTGGGCTGAACGCAATACAACTTCGACGATATTGTCATGTCTGGCAGCACATGCCAGCGCCCTCCACAGCGACGGCATTGAGCGTCACATGCTCAGTGATAAGAGATTCGGCGTCTTGGACGAAGGGAAGGTTTCCGATCACCCTCTGACGGCGGGCACTCCGGACGTCATACGGATTCCGCACTCTCGTTGGAACGAACTTCGAGAGAATGATTTGGTTTCCTGCGGCTATAGTGTCCTGACCAAATCGCAGGAAGCCGACGTTGGCCTGTTCGTGAAGCAAAAAAGCAGGAGCCTGTTCGTTCACCTGCAAGGCCACCCAGAGTATGCGACACAGACTCTCTTGAAAGAATATCGAAGGGACATTAAGCGATTTTTTAGACGGGAAAGAGAAACATATCCATCGATGCCCCTCGGATACTTCGATGCAAGGGCGGCAAAGCTTCTGGCAGACTTTCGAGAGCAGGCGCTCTCCGATCCGCGGGAGGATCTGCTAACGCTTTTTCCGGATGCCGCCATTGCTGAAACGTTGCAGAACGGCTGGCATTCGGCGGGCGCCCGCGTTTATCGCAATTGGATGCAGTATGTGGTCTCGAGAAAGGTCGACACCGCAAAGTATTCGATGATGTCGGCTTCGCACGGCCAGGATAGTCAGGTTCAGCGGAGGCGATCGAGGGCATCATAGTGTGGCCGGCGCGCATCGCGGAAATCACTTGTCCGTGTCGAGAAGGCACCTGATGATCGTCGCTATGTGAAGAATGGCATGTCCAAATCGGTGATAATGATTCCGGCAGGGATTGTTGACCCGGGCTCCGAGATGCAACCAATCACACCCGATTGGGTCTTGAGCGGCACCCCGGAGCTTCGGAGCAAGATGCTCGTGAGAAGCCGTGATTGGAATTCGCACGTCGTGATTTGGGAGTGCACGGCGGGAAGATTCAACTGGCACTACAGCGGGGACGAGCCGGTTGTCGTGTAACACGATGGCAACGCAAACGTCGACAACTCACGATGATCTTTCTGAGGTCCCGCTGAATCTATTTCAGCGCATCAGTGATGTTATCAAACCGTGGGCGAAAGGCTCGCCTGATCGGCAAGCTCTCGTGGAAACCGCGGGCACCTGGACCTATCGGCAACTCGCTTCTGCAGTCGCTGAGGTGAAGACCTGGCTCGCCGACTTAGGGGTGCGGCCGGGCGATCGAGTCGTTATCGTATGCGAGAATTGCCGAGCGTTCGTCGCGATTTTTTTAGCGTTGTCCGAACTCGACGCGTGGCCAGTGCTCGTCAATGCACGCCTTTCGGCGCGCGAAGTCGACCAGATCCGCGATCACTGCGGTGCGCGTCGTGTCATCTACACGACAAGTGTCTCGCCGCACGCTACGGCGCATGCGAAGCGGCATGGCGCAATCAGTGAGCAAGTCACGAGTTTAGGATCGGTCGCTGTGGGCTTGCTGAACGCAGACACCGCGCCGGAACCAGTCGATGCAAACTGCGCGAACAATGTTGCCGCGCTGATCTATACATCAGGCACGACGGGCGTCCCGAAGGGCGTGATGCTGACGCACCGGAACTTGTTATTCGTCGCGGCAGTGTCCGCGAGGATCCGGGCATTGACCGCCGATGACCGCGTGTATGGCATTCTGCCAATGTCTCACGCCGTGGGCCTTTCCGTGGTGCTTCTGGGAACATTGATCAGCGGCGCGACGCTTCATTTGTCGCCGCGGTTCGATCCCGCGGCAGCGCTTGAGGCGCTCGAAAAGAACCGGCTGACGGTCATGTTAGGTGTCCCTGCGATGTTCGCGCTGCTGCTCCAATACGCAGAAACGAAAGGATTCGAGAGTGTAAAGTTTCCTGCGCTTCGGATCATTTCGTCTTCCGGCGCTCCGCTCGATGCCGCGCTGAAAACGGCTGTGGAAAAATTCTTCGAGCTGCCACTCTACAACGGCTATGGCGTGACCGAGTGTTCTCCCAATATCGCTCAAGCAAAGATCGAGACGCCTCGCAAAGACACCTCCGTCGGCCGAGTGTTTCCCGGAGTTGAAGTCAAGTTTATGGGGGCTGATCGTAAACCGGTGGGTGAGGGAGAGGTGGGGGAACTGTGGGTGCGTGGGCCGAATGTGATGAAGGGCTACTATCGCGCGCCCGAGGAAACCGCGGCCGCGATCGATGCGGAAGGATGGTTCAACACGCGCGACCTCGCGCGGTTAGAAGACAGCCATCTCTTTATCGTCGGACGCACGAAGGAGTTGATCGTCCGATTCGGCTTTAATGTCTATCCGGCCGAACTCGAGGCAGTATTAAATGCTCATCCAGCGGTCGTCCGGTCCGCCGTGATTGGCCGAGCAACGGAGGGAACCGAGGGAGGCGAGGAAATCGTTGCATTCGTTCAACCGTTACCTGACTCGCCGCTCACGGATGCTCAATTGGCTGACCATGCCGCGCGGCATCTTGCCCCATACAAACGGCCGTCGCAGATCGTATTTCTCCCGACAATGCCTTTAACTCCGACCGGAAAGATCATGAAGGACGAGCTTGTAAGGATCGTCACGCACAATGCCCCGGTGCACCACGCTGACGAGTCCAAAGGCGTCTAATCAGAGGGCGACCTCGATCAGCATCGGCCCTTCACTTTCGAAGCCTTTTCGCAAAGCTTTCGCAAATCCATCGAGTGAATTGACGCGAGTGCCAGGTATGCCCATACCCTTTGCCAGAGACACCCAGTCCAGGTCGGGACGGCCGATCTCGAACATATCCAGAGCACGCGGACCAGGCTCGCCCAGGCCGAGACTTGAAAACTCGCGTTTCAAGACCGAATAAACGCGATTCGCGAAGACCACAGTTGTGACGTTGAGGCCTTCGCGCGCCATAGTCCAAAGCGCTTGTGCTGTGTACATGCCGCTGCCATCGGCGGTCAGGCAGAGCACGCGGCGAGTGGGGCAGGCGATTGACGCTCCGACAGCCAGGGGTATCGCAATTCCAATGGAGCCGCCAGTGCACGCCAACCAGTCGTGGGGCGAGGCTCCCTTTGCGGCTGCCATCATCCCCCGACCGGAAGTCATGGATTCGTCAACGACAATGGCATCCTCAGGCAAAAGCGCTGCCACCGTAGCCGCCAAGCCTGGCAGTGTGATATTCCCGGTCGGCACTGGTGGCCGCTCGGTCTTTTCGGTCAAAGGCCGCGTTCCCCCCGCTGACAAAGCTGCCGCCAGGGCGTCGAGTGCGCCAAGGTAGTCCTCGCCTGGCTTGGCTAGAGTGAGAATCTCGCAATCCGGTGAAGTAAGAACGCTGTTCTGGCCCGGATGAGCAAAGTATGCGACGGGTGCCGATGTTCCGATCAAAATGAGCTGGCGAAATTCCGTGAGCATCTCGATGGCCCGGTCGGGGAGGTAAGGAATGCGTTCTACGATCACGGCTCCGGCACCGCGCTCGATGCGCGCGAAGGGATATGGAGCAAGTAACTTCGCATTTGTTGCCGCAGCGATGCGCCCAGCGGCCGCGAGTCCTTTGCCGTAAAGCGTGTTGCCCGCGAGGAGGATTCCAGTTCGCAAGCCCGAATGGAGCATTGCTGCCGCGCGGTTGATTGTTTCTGTAGCGGGCATCGGAACGGGCGACAGCGGAGGGAATTCTGCGATTTCGCCGCCTTCGCTCCAAGCAACGTCGGCGGGAACGATCAGCGTGGCAATCCGGCCTGGCTCGGTGCGCGCGGCAACGATCGCCTCAGCCGCGTCGCGGCCAACGTTGGAAGCGGAACAGGATGTCCGGAGCCACTTGGAATATGGCCTCGCGAGGGCTTCGATATCGGAGGTGAGAGGGGTGTCGTGCTGCAGGTGAAACGTCGCATGCTGGCCCACAATGTTGACGACCGGTACGTGTGCGCGACTCGCGTTGTGCAGATTGGCAAGGCCGTTCGCGAGGCCCGGGCCAAGATGAAGCAGGGTGCATGCCGGCTTCTCAGCCATACGCGCATAGCCGTCTGCCGCGCCGGTGACCACACCTTCGAAGAGAGCGAGCACGCAACGAATTTCCAGCAGTCGGTCCAGTGCGGCGACCACGTGCATTTCTGAAGTGCCGGGATTCGCGAAGCACGCATCTATCCCGCCAGCGCTCAGAGTGCGAACTAGGCTTTCTGCTCCGTTCACTTGTTTGTACTCCGAGGAACAGCCACCGGACGGTTCCGCAGCATTGCTAGGTTGCTCTTGAGTCGGCCAACGGCCCCGTCATCCGGGACCTTGATCACCATGGCAGGATCGTACATTACAAATTGCGGCTCAATCGTTGCGTCCAGAAACCCAAGTCAAGAGAGATGGACGCAAGAGGTCTCCCCGAAGCCCTAACCCCATCCGTCTACCCAAACGTTTGATGAGGATTGTTCGGGATCTCATGCGAGACGCCAAGATGTTGGTTCGAGCTTACTACGCGACGCTGTTCCTCTTGAATTGGTTGCAGAGCGGCCACACTCCTAGAAAAATGCTGCCTCTCTGTACATGATCGGTGGCCTGATTAGTGTACGACCTTCGCCGGTTTCTCGGCTGCGCGGACATATTCCCGCACGCGATCCATAGGTTCTGCGATGCTGGAAGTGCGGGCGATTACCCGAACGATCAGGCGATTAAGCTGACTTGGATTCGCAGGAGATGGCGTTTGGAGAGGCCAATGGGATCCATTTCCCCGTGGCATCTCCCAATAGCCAACGGATTGGCTGCTGCTAGAAAGCACTTCTCAAGTGACGAGTCAGCACCAAGGCGAGGTCAGGGCAGTGTATCGAGAGGACCGTGTGATGATCGCCAGGCACAGTCTCAACTTCGAACTCAGCTGCGAAGCGCTCCCAAATTGCTGGGGGATCTGGGTAATGGGAGCTTGCGGCACGTATGAAGTTGATTTTCCCCTCGTAAAAGCTGGGACGATATCGGGTCCACGCCAGAAAGTCGCTAAAACGCGCGCGCTGCCTTACACGATTGAGCGGCACACGAACCGTACGATGAGCCAGCGACCGCATGAGATCCGAAACGTCATATCTCATCTGAGCGGCAGCCAGGTGGATGCGTTTCCGAGGTGCCAGCGGTTCAGTGTGCAGGTACGAGTCGATCATGGTCAGCAACGCGATCCTTTCTCCACTCGCAGCGAGTCGGCGCGCCATTTCGAACGCGACTACCCCACCGAGTGAGTAGCCCATCAGGGCATAAGGACCATGTGGTTGCACCTTCCTAATTGCATCGAGATGGAATTGGGCCATGTCCTCGATGCGCGTAAGTGGCGGGTCGGCACCATCACCTCCTTTAGCCTGGAGGCCATAGATCGCGCGTGTTGTTCGCATGAGTTTTACGAGTTCGAAGAACTCCATCACGCCACTGCCGAGGCCGTGAGCGATAAAGATTGGTGGCTGCTCGGTGCCGGGCTTCAGCAGTATGAGCGGCGGAAATGGAGGTGGTGCGGGCCGGTCCAATACGTCAGCCAGAGCCGCAATGGTTGGCGCGCTGTATATCACGGTCGATGGCAGTTCCCGGCCGCACATTTGAGCGATCTGATCGAACAATTTGTAAGCTAGCGAAGGATTGCCTCCCAGATCAAAAAAGTCATCAGCTGCAGTGAGCGAAGGGTGATTCAAAACGCGCCGCCAAATACGGGACAGTACCTCGATGCTTGCCGAAGTCTTGCGCCGCACGTCGTCCGACGCACAACCCCCCTCCGGGCGCACTTCCAACAATTGCTCCGATGACCCGTGCATCATGAATGCGCGAACTCCCAATAAAGTTTTCGGGCCAGCGTATAGAGGGAGCCGAAGGGCAGCGAACGATCATCGATACGCGTCACCGGGACAACTTTGGAATAATTTCCGGTCGCGAAGATCTCGTCTGCGGTTTTGAAGTCCTGATAGGCGAGAGATTTCTCGACGACGGTCACGCCGTCTTTGCGCAACAGTCCGATGACTCGCTGACGCGTGATGCCGGCCAGAAATGTTCCGTTCGCAACGGGCGTATAGACAACGCCGTCCTTTGCCATAAAAATGTTCGAGGTTGCGAGCTCGGCGACGTTGCCGAGCATATCGCACACTACCGCGTTGTCGAAGCCCCGAGCCTTCGCGTCAAAAAGCGCGCGAGCATTATTCGGATAGAGGCATCCAGCTTTGGCGTCGACAGGCATTGTGTCAAGCGTTGGCCGACGATAGGGAGACAAGGTGATCGAAAAGCCCTTAGGCTCGCGCATGGGCGCCTCATAGATGACGAGGCAGAAGCGAGTTGACTCGGGGTCATGTGCCTGAACCCAAGGTCCCTCTTTCTCGGCCCAATACATCGGACGAATGTAAAGTGCGGCATCCTTATCGAATCGGGCGATCCCTTCGCGAGCGAGCTTTACCCACATTTCGGTCGAGACAATGGGTTTCAAAAATAACTTTGCTGCGGAGTTGTTGACGCGCTCGCAATGGAGCTCGAGATCAGGCGCGACACCTTCGAATGCCCGAGCGCCGTCGAAAACGACAGAACACAGCCAAGCGGCATGCGTGCGCGGACCCATGATCGGCACGTTTCCCTCGTGCCATTCGCCTTCGAAAAAAGTCCAGGTCTTAGACCAGCTGACCCCAACTGTCATTCCACTTCTCCGGGATTCGAACCTCTTCGGACATCTGTTGCTTGTGACTCCGCTAACTGGCTTTGCACTGGCGAATCGCGTCGTCAATGGACTTCCTGAGCGCAGCAGCCAAATGCTTCACGAATGGGTCGGCGAGCATGCCGGGAGCATTTACGGGTAACACGACGACATCCTGGCCGCCCTGAGCCAACCGTTCCCATTTCAACTCTGGCCCATCCCATCCTCGATACTGCTTCAGTGGACGAAAGTCAGTGACTGCGCCCGCATACAGCTGCGGGGCGTAGTTCATGTACATGCGAAGATTCGCTCGCCAGATCTGTCCCAGTATCCAAGAGTCGGACTTGGCTGCACCGGCATTCTTATTGAACTTGGCGCTGAGGCTGCTTCCCCACACGCGGATGCGACTCCAAGCCGTCTTTGCCTTCTGGCGAACGAACGCGGTCTTACCCTCAGAATCAAGCGAGAGCAAATTAGCCACATGAAACGTTAGCCGTTGGCCGAGGTGGTAGCTTTGACGCCAGATTGAAGGACGGCTTACCCCGAACCAATTCATGGTGTCGATAAGTGCCAGCAGAGCGACCTGCTCTCCCTGCGACCGGAGTTGCTGAGCTACTTCGAACGCAACGGCCCCGCCCATGCAATACCCGCCCAGGAAATATGGCCCGTGCCGTTGTGCCCTCCGAATCTCCTTGATGTACAGGGCCGCCATTTCCTCGATTCGAGTTAGCGGTGGTTGCGTGCCGTCCAAACCTCGGCATTGCAGGCCATAAAATGGTTGGTCAGCGCCCAGATGCCACGAGAGGTCGCGGTAGATTAGAACGTTTCCTCCATGCGGATGAATACAAAAGAAAGGCGGGCGTGTGCCAGCAGGCTGGATTGCCACGAGCGGAGACCAGCACGGCGAGGACGTTTCCCGTTGGAGTACCTGAACGAGCTCTTGGATCGTGGGAGCATCGAACAGCGTCGCTAAAGGCAATTTGACTTTGAATTCCTGTTCGATTCGAGTGAATAGCTGAACAGCCAGGATTGAGTCGCCACCCAGATCGAAGTAGTTCTGGTCAGGTGCGATCGATTCAACGCCTAGCATGTCTTGCCAAATTTGAGTGAGCCGTGCGGTGGTCTCATCCGCCATAGGCGTCAATCTAGCCGGCGCTTGGTCAGACCCAGATTCTACGGCCAAGTTTGGGCTTCCGTAATGCCTCTCCCTGCTAGTCGTCCTGGTGTCCAAGATACGGCCCTTCCCTCCGAACGCGGCCCGACTCCCTTTTGGGCAAATGACCGGCGAATCGACAACTGATCAAGCAGTCGAAGAAATGGATCTTATTACAAGACTAGCAGCAGAATCCGTGCTGAGCGCCTCAAGATATGTAAACGGTTCCTTTAAAACATACGTCCTCTGCTACTCGGACGCATGAAGAGCTGCCCTGGAGGGTGTGCGCCGGTTCGGTTTCCCCTCTTCCTTCTACTGCGGAGAAGTTGCCAAGGAAGGACTGCTTCGACAGTTTGTGATGTCTCTCCTCACTGACATTCCCGCTCACGCGCTGCGCATGCTGCAGCATGCGCAGCCTGGCCTTCACCTTCCTTGCCTGGATCTGCTCGTACACTGGATTCTTCGAACCTTCTGCGGTGGGAAGTGAGAATACCCCACCTGTCCGGGATGTGTATTAGCAGCTACACGCACGAGCTAGGAATGCGCTCCTTTCAGGACGGGCTCGTCAGCAACCTCGTACCTCAAGCAATCATCACCATCCAGAATGGCGTATGCGATTCGAGCTCTTTCCTTTTGGGGGCCTTCGATTTCCCAATCAGTGCCATTCCGAACCAGCTTCATTTGGTTCCTGGCTCTCCACCACTGATCGACTTCTCTCGGCAGCACCGCCCAGATTTTTTCTCGCGCGACCATCTCTCGCAAATAATCGAGGAGCGACTCATATACTTTTCTCGCACGACGGTCGATCAAATAATCCGGGTGCGCGATAAAACTCATCAGGCCATTCCGTTGCCGAATCATGCCGAGCTGTTTCTTCCATAGGTCAATCGAATAGTCTCCTAAGATATGGAAGAGAGAGTAGTCCTGGATGGTAGTCAATGGGAGTTCAAGAATTCTTCCTATGAAAAAAGGCATCACAGTGCAGCAGCCGCCGCGTTTTGGCTCCAGATGCGCAACGTTCGGCAGCGACATATCGTAGGAGAATTCGAACGCGTTGTACCAATCCAAGTTGCGATACATTGACCCCGCGCGAAAACCTTGGGCATGGTATTTGCGGGCATAATCGTTGATGGTTGCTGCCCGCCGCAGGAACTCCTCGCGCTCTCGATATAAATGCCCATCATGATTGAGATCATGGATATTGAACTCAAACCCGCGTCGCTTGATTTCGCCGACGTAGTCGTCGGTGACTTCGTAGCGGTGTTCCGGGATCACTTGAAAGGATGCCGTAATTCCGTAAGAATCGTCGAGATCCATCAATTGCGGTGTAAAGGTTTGACCGACGGAAGTTTCCACGTCGTGTGTCATGATCAGGCAACTGGGAGCACCTTCGGGCCAGAACCAGACGAATGGCACTTTCTGAATGCCGGCGGCTCGCATTGATAATTTCAGGAGCTCCTCGTGCAGCGTATCCACGGTGAAATCCACCGGCCATGCTGGGAATGGCCTGTTCCGCCAATCGCTGAAATAAGTTCTCTGGAGATGACGGCGAATCGAAAATGGCAAGAGCTTTCGAACTGCATAGTAGGCTGTGAGAACCCACTCCCGTGTCACGACCCGCTCTCTGTCGGGCATCAAGCTTTCCACGTAACGCTCCAGGCGCAGGTTATCAATAACTTGTGCGGGGACAAAGGGAAGCTGAACCTGTGTGCCGCTGATCCGTAAGTTCCTAGCTGTGTCGTACAGCATCGACGACCCGATTTTCGAGGCAACGCCGGACTCGGACTGGCCGTAGCAAGTCACCGTGGGACCGAACCGAAAGTATCCTGTATACCCTGATAATTGTGGCTCGAGAAGCTGTCCCAGCGAACCGTCAAAAACACGATAATAGTCAGATAGGGGTTGGATCATGGTCTTCGTTAACGCATCTTCTTCTAAGGAAATTACCCCGAAAAACCTGTGCTGGATCCGTGGGCCTCTCGGAAGGTCGCGTACTTGCCAATTCCGGAGTTCTGTAACCTACACTGCGGGATGGCTTGGCTCCGTTCTCATCTTGGTGGGTTGGGAGCCCTGAGATCGTTTCGCTGATCGAATTCAAGGCGGTCTACCCTATGTGGCGGTAGACGATCCTCCCTGTAAGCGCAAGCAGCTTGTCTGGCATGCGAGAAAAAATCCGCTTTGCAACCCTAAGGCGCCACCCATCAAACGAATCCAGACTGGAAGCACTTGGAAAGTATGAATATACCAATGGTTTTGGTTGGCTGACCCAGTGGTTCTTGAACGCAAGGAGTCCCGTGTGCTCTTCCTGTGTTCGGCCCATGTCGAATGCTGTTGCGCCGGTTGCCTTCGCCGCAGCAATAGCATTCCACAACAGCCAGGGCGTTGCACCAAGGTTATTGAAACGCGTGTCAGAGCACCCATATTTGTAGTAAAGAACATCCCGGAATCGCAGGGTCAGAATTGCGGCGATCGGTTGTGAATTCTGGTGCGCCACACGAATCTCGGCGTTGTCGCCCAGGCAGTGAATCAGGTTTTTGAACCAGGCGTAGGGAGTCGGCGGCACCCCATGTCTGCCGCGCGTGGGTAGGAACAGATCGTAGAACTTCCTTAGGAGATCCTCGGACCTGCCTGATTTCTCAATTAGACCAGATCGCTCCGCACGACGAATGCGCCGCTGGACAGAATTCTTGTCCAGATTCCGGAACACGTCGTTTAGGTCTGGATGAAGATCGAGAACATGAAGAAGGTAACGGACGCGGGGCCGAAGGCCATTCGTCTCGCTCGATTGGTCGATATTTCCGCCAGTGGAGCGAACTTCCACATACCTCCAGTTCTCGTGTTCTAAGGCAGTTTGCAAATAGCGAACCAAGAAGTCCAGGTCTCCGCGTGAGTCACAAAGAGACTCACAGTGATCTGAAAACGGCAGCGATACCAGACGCGACCCAGTGAGCCAACTTTTTACATGACAGAACACCCATCCATTCTTCAATGTGCCAGTCGGCGATGACGTCGTGAAAGCGACCGGCTCATATCCGTATGTGCGTTTCAGCGCTTCGAGCCAACCAACCGTGTGGAACACCGACGCATTGGGATGCCTTTCCACAAGCTCCGCCCACCGCGCGTCCTTTGTGGGATCGAGTTGATAGCAACAAAGGCGAGAAGCACGGTGGACATCGCATGTTGGCTGTGAACTGGTCACTTTGTTGGAACCCTGTGGAAGCTCAGTCGATCTGATCTCGCGCGGCCATGTTCTCGGCTGCGCGTCCGCCTCAAATGGCCTTCCTGAGTGCGTTCTTCAATCTATGTGCGGGGAAGCTTAGAAAACGGCTTCTTGAGATAGTCGCCTCGGAATTCAGAAAAGACCTTCTGGTAGCTACGGAGAGTTCGAAATGCGAGGCTTGGTGTTGACTGGCGCAAGGAAATCGTTGCACTGCAGAACTGCAGGGCATGCAGACGAGAAAACACCGTGCGGGAAGACCATGACTGAATCATGCCGTATGCCGGTTCCGGCCTGATGGTTTCGCATGCTCGATTGGGCCAGCCGGGATGTCGCATGCAGGGCATCGATCGAAGCGGTTCCAGACTCTCCCGCAGTGTATTCACAACCATGAATGGACACCGAAAAATTCGTACTCATTCCTGGAGAATTCACTTGCGGACGACGAGGTACCATCTAAAATTGCCAGTATAGGAACTCACTTCGGCCGCCAAGGTAAAGAATCGCGAAAGCCGCGATCATCGACACAGCGACGGCCCAAAACAGCGACGGTGCCCATAAGACTCGGGTTTCGGCAGTCGCGCCGTCGTGTGGACGCGGTTTCCAACCCAGCGCTGGCTCATACCGGCTCAACATATTCAGAGTGTTCGGGCATGCGAAGGCAATGAATACTGTGGCGGCGATCCAGAATGTGGTGCTCTTGAGACCGATAATGCTGACACTTCTCAATTCAGAGACCCCGATGCCGTGCAGTCCGAGCATTCCCTTAAAGAGATCGGCCGCTGTCTTGAGAGTTGCCGAACGGAAAATAACCATCGATGCGGCGACGGACACGAAGGTGATCATGAAGCCGGCGGGTTGCATAAATCGCTCGTAGCGCGACTTATCGCGCCACAGCTTAGGTCCCACTATTCGCCAGGCATGATTTACGGTCAGAAACACGCCGTGGAGCACACCCCAGACAATGAACGTGTAGCCGGCGCCGTGCCACATTCCCGATATAAACATCACCAGCAGAGTGGGAAACATCAATACCTCGATGAATGCCCCAGCACTTTTATTCCAGGCGACGGAACCTATTTGGTTCCTGGCGGCTCGCCGGCGCGTGAACCAGAGCGCCAAGGGATTGTAGATATAGGCGGTCAGAAAACGCGTTAAGGTCATGTGCCATCGCCGCCAAAAGTCAATGATGTTCGTAGCCCGAAGAGGCGAGTTGAAGTTTGGCGGTAGTCGGATTCCGAACATGCGGGCAATGCCGAGTGCCATGTCGGTATACCCCGAAAAGTCAAAATAGATCTGCAGCGTGAAACCAACGGCCGCAAGCCAGGCCGACAACAAGGCGACGCTGCTGCCCGAGGCAGCGCGCTCATAGATGGGCGTCACCGCTGGCGCGATCTTATCGGCAAGCAAGAGCTTCTTGAACAACCCGAACGCGAACAACGTCAAACCAACAGACACGTTGTCCTTATCGAAACGGCAAGACAGGCCGTGGAACTGCGGCATCATTTCACGATAGTGCACAATCGGACCGGCGATGAGCTGCGGAAAGAAGAGCACAAACAAGCAATAATCCTGCAGAGTGAACGACTCAATTCGGCCCGCATGAACGTCGATTAAGAAGGCGATCTTCTGAAATGTAATGAACGATATTCCAAGTGGTAGGATGATCCGTGCCAGAACCATCTGCGTGCCGAACGCATCGTTGATGGTGCCTAGGAGAAAATTCGTGTACTTGAAGTAGCCAAGAAACGCCACGTTGAACGCGATGCCCACCAGGAGAACAGCCTGGGCAGCCCTGCGATTCCCTTGCTTGCCCAGGCGCTGCAGCACGTGCGCCAGCACAAAATTGATGATGATCGACGGCGCGATGATTAGTACATTTAGCGGCCTCCACCAGCCGTAGAAGAATAGGGATGCGACGATTATCCAACGCAGCGCCCACGCACTGGAAGCCCTGCCGAGCGCAAAAAACACGACCACCACGAGAGGCAGGAAAACAAAAATGAATTCGTAAGAGTTGAACAGCATTAATTACACCACTCCTTTGGTCTTGCTACGCGCGGCCAAAATCGCGTCAATTCTTTGCACAATCGCGCCGACGTTCTGAAAAGACTCGACCTCAGCCACCCCAAACTTTATGCCAAATTCGGTCTCGACTGCGACAATGAAGCTGATGTAGGCGAAAGAATCCCAATTGGCCACTTCATCACGCCTAGTCTCCATTGTCAGCACGATCGAATCGTCTGACAGAAGGTCGCGGAGAATCTGCGTCAACCGGTTCAGAATATCTTGATCGGTCATGCTGCTCTGACCTCCTGGAAATATGGGTAGCCTGAGGCACATAGTCGGACAAACGTAAGAACCACCGGGTCGCGCCGTCATGGGGCGTGGCGGCATCTTGCGCGAGCGTGAAGCCGAGGGCCGAGTACAACTCGCGGACGACACCGTTTTTGGAAGTTGGTATGTAATCGGCGCGAAACATCCGTATGCCCATCCGACGCGCTGTCTCCACAGCGATATTCATCGCTTCCTGCTCCAGTTGCCGGCCGAACACTCGGCAACTCATGACCCAGGTGTCGATCTCCATCAAATCGGGCGACTGTGGGTCTGGAAGCAGAATCATCGCGCTGACAAGACCGTTGTCGCCGAACCTGTCGACGAGGCGGAATTGCAGCGTGAGACATCGATCGGTGGCGGCGAACCTTGTTACATCTTCAAGGGAATGCCGTCGAGTCGTCGGATTAAACTGATTTGTTTTTCCGATCAGCTGTGCAACTCGAGCCAGATCGACTGTCCGGAAGGGGCCGAAGGTCATCGACATCTCGAGTAAGCGCAGAAAGTCGTCCATGCTCTGCGACGACTCAAGAAAGCTCTCTCGCGAAGCGTTGGCTGAGTATTGCTCCCCGCGCCGAGCGTCTTCGGTGGTGAAGGCGACAGACTCGAAGTAGCCCGCATCTGCTAGGCACCGAGCGTACTGGGCTGCGTCGGCGGGCAGCTCTGGGACAGCTACCATGGGGAGGCTCTGCCGAATGCGCGCTCGCTCCGCGGGATTATCGTCGACAAACACCAAACTTTCGATTCCGATGTTCAACTGTTCGGCAATTCGCCTCAGGTTGGCCGCCTTGTCTTCCCAGTTCGCGACGAAGGCCGCTATGTCGGTCCGCCTCAGGAGCATCTCTGGATGGTCACGGAACACCGCCTCCGCTACCGCAGGGTCATTCTTCGAACAGATGGCCAGAATCACGCCACGCTCTCTCAGTTGTTTGGCATAGCGCTGCAACGCAAGGTGCGCTTCACCGGTCCCGGTGCCCTCCCCCAGGATGATCCCTTCCGGCCCGTCGTCACCGATCACGCCACCCCAAAGCGTGTTGTCGAGATCGAGGACAAGACATTTTTTAGACAATCCACGCTGGGCGGCGATGACTCTGGCAAGCAAGTCTCCGTACGCGGGCGCAGCCTGTGGCGCGACTTCCATTTTCGCTTGTAACCAGCGCGTCACATCGAACCACATATCCAAGCCATCACGCTCACTCGCTCGCGCTATATCCAGGACCAGAACGCCATCTTCAGCAGCTGCTTGCGACAACCGTTCGTTTAGTTGGGAGATCAACTGCGCCGGCGCGCCCGCAACAAGACGGTCATAACTGCCAAACAGTGGATCGGCTGTATTCAAAAAAGTCTGTTGGATCACGGTTGCGTGGAATGTCTCTCGCGCTTTTCGCCAGAGCATACGCAACTCATCGATCGACCGGCCGATCGCGGCATCTGCCTCGGTTGCCGTCGCCGTCAGTGGCACGGCCGCAGTCACCTCGCGCGGGGTAAGCGACAGCAACACGATCTGGGGGCGTAGCCGATGCAGAGGCGATTCTGCATCAAGCAGCTGTTGCCGGTATTGCCCGTAGGGTCCGACGTAAACATCGATGAGCAACCGTCGACGCAAACCACACACTCGGATAGATGGCACCAGATGGTCGACCGTCGCGGAAGTGAGAATCGCCAACCGAACCGATGAGAATCCCTGGGAGGGCTCCAGACAAGCTGAACCAAGAGCGCGATCGAGCTGGATTATTTCGAGGAGGCCGAGCCGGTGCTGGGCAAGTGCAGCAAGCTTCTCTAGACGATCCGGCGATGGTTCGAGCGCTAGGCCAAGACAAGCTCGGAAGTTCTCGGGCGGAGGCAGCCAGTCCATCATAGTTAATTAGCGGTTCGCGACCGTAGCGCTTGCCATTTCGATATGCAGGTCCGGCTGACCGCTAAGGCACTTCTGAATCTGCGGGCCGGCTGTCTCCAGAAATGCGGCGGACCAACGCTGCGCGCTTTCAGGATCAAGGTGGGAGCCATCGAACGTCATCAAGCCGGGCACCCTCGGCTCCACAAAGTTTAGGCCGAGCGCAGCGGCAATGGCCTTGGCAGTCCCGAGGTCGGTCTTCACCGTCGGGACGATTGTTAGTAGCGTGCATCCCCGGTCGACGGGAAGGCCTGACAGAAACTCTTTTCCTAACGGAATGGACGATGCGAGCATCTTCTGGTCGATATCTTCCTCATAGGATACCGGCTCGCTCTTGAAGCCGCTACCAACCGTGAGCCAAGCGCCGTCAGATCGCGACCGAAAAATGGCGGGTTCGTCTCCACAAACTGCCTTAAAGGTCGTGCAAACTTTCTTGTGAATGCCTTGCCACCGCTGCTTCTCTTCATACCGAGTCCTCGATGACCCGTCCTCCATGACGGTTTTCCCAGGTACAGTCTCGGATCGCTCGAAAAAAGAGTCGAGATTGATCACATAAACCTTCGCCTTCGGGCGAAGCTTGCGCAGGAGCGGCGCTTCAAACGTATAGTTCTCCCCGTGCGAAAAACCCAGCAAGTAGTAACTCTTAGATAGCGATGAGAACCACTGATCTGTCGCCTTCGCAGAGAACCCGAACTGCATCTTGCTATTCCCGATAAAAAGCACCTGAGCGTCCGCGGCCGCGGAGCCTGCTGCCGGTTCGAGGCCAAACCAGATAGCGCCGTGATCGTAGTCACCGTAACTCGTCGCTTGGCAGTAGCCTAGGTACGAGTCAGAACCGTATCCAGTAGCTGAGCAACCGAATATGCCCCAGGCTCTTAGGCTGTAAGCGCCGGCACCGACGGCGACTGCGATAACAAGCAAAATGTACAAACCTGATCTGGCCGCAAGCATAAAACTTCCACGACCTCGACCCGGTAGGCCAGTCGGATCAATCTGAGAAGGTTCGGCGGGCATCTTAGCTCCGGATTTTTTGGACACTGAATTGAGTATATTCATGCGGCAGCTCCGAGTGCAAGGAGCTGCTGGCGAGCCTGAGCCGGCGTGAGGTAGCCCAGGCGCTGGACGATCCAGCGCTGGTTGTAACGCTCGCGGAATTCCGCCAGTGCGCATCGCAGTTCCTCGACGTTTCGAAACACCCTCACCCACAGCAACTGCTCTTTCAGTGTGCGAATGAACCGCTCGACGCAGCCGTTGCATTCCGGCTGTCGCACGAACGACGGCGAAGACTCCATGCCCAGGAACGCGATTTCCGCCTGGTAGTCGTCGCTCATGTACTGGCTGCCGTGGTCGTGCCGATTGCGGATGCCCGCCGCCGCGCCGGCACGAAATCCGCCGCAGTAGTCGCGTACTCCCTGCCGTAGCGGTTCCAGCGCCTCGAACCGCGTGGCTTTTTTCGCTGCACGAAGGCCCACGCATTCCGTGGTGCAGTGATCCACCGCAACGAACACGGTCACTTGGCCTTCCTCGACGGTGGTTGTCATGGTGTGGTCGCTGGCCCAGACTTCGTTCGGCCGAGCGGTGATGATCCGGCCGGTGTGGGGATTCTCAGGCTTCGGGATCATGCGTGACGGCGCCAGCAGCTGTGCTTCGCGCATCAGCCTCAGCACCCGCGCCTTCGACGTGCGCACTCCCTCGAAGCGCAGCCGCGCCCACACTTTGCGGTGGCCCTCGCCGTAAAAGGGGGAAGCCGCGATGACCTCGCGGATCTTCTCGAGCAACACCGCATCGCTCCAAGCGGTCTTCGGTCCGCGCCGCCCGAGCACTCGCCCGGGTTGTGCGACGATGCCTCGCTGATAGTAAAAGCTGGAACGCGCCCTCTCCCATTCGCTGGTGACACGCGCCACGCCGTATCGTCGTCCCGTGAAGGGCGAAGCGGCGCGGCTCATGGCTTCGGCCTCCGCCAGACCAAAGGGCGTCCGGCCTCCAGGCGGTGGATCTTTTCCCGCAGCAATTCGTTGCTCATGCTCAGATCGGCCACCAGCGATTTCAGCTGCTGCGTCTCTTCGTTGTTCACGTCGGCTTCCCGCGCCTTCAGGTTGGCGGCGCCGCCCTCCAGAAACTGATCCCGCCAGCCGGACAGCGTCGCGGCGGTCACGCCCGACTCGCGCGAAAGTGTTTCGAGGTCTTCCCCGCGCAGCAGCCGCAGAATCGCTGCAAACTTGCGTTTCGCCGACCACCGGCCCCGGCCGTCACGCCGCTCTTCGGGAGCCCCCTCCGGTCGCCCCTCGGGCTCCCTCCGGGGCTCCCGAAGCTGGTTCTCTCTCTTTGCTCATAGACACCTCCTTGTGATTTTCCATCCATTTTCATCACAATTCGGTGTCCAAGAAAATCCTAGGGCGCGGGATAGTTTGGTAATACCGCTGCGGCCCTAACGTTAGCCTCTTGTTAGGCGCAAAGAATGTTCGACTCGCTGAGACTGCGCTAAAGGGCTCTGTGAGCGTTCAGATAAGCTACCGCCCTGTAGGTGAAACACAACGACCATTAAGTAGCAATTGATTCGCCAAAACTACCAGCCAGCGCGTGCAGTCCATTTCCTTCTATCTAACTGCAATTCAAACGCTTAGCTCTCTCGACGCGAACTAGACACAGAGTGCCCCACCGTTCAGTTCCTGGCGAGTGCCATTCGTGGGAAAAACCATTCCACGGTGCCTCCTGAGCACAATCCGACCGCAGGAAGGCACTTCTATGCTGTACCTGATCGATGCAACCAAGCATTGAAAACAAAGGACCAAGCGCGAGTCCGCACTCGACGCGCCCTCGCGGTACAGGTTAGGTCCATGACATTGCCGAAAATGAGTACAAATCCTTATCACGCGGCTTCTTTGGCCGACTCGCTAAAGGTCCAAACGACGCTGCATTCCGCGGGTGCGGGAAGACCGGGTCCTTCAAGGAGGCGGTGCTGCGACCCACAGCTCAAGACTAGTGCCCAGCTTCGGGACTTATCTTCGCTGCACGTCTGCTTCCGCGACGGCCGCGTGGAGTTGAGTACGCCAGTCCGGTAGCCGAACACCGAAAGTTTGCTTGAACCGCACATTGGATAGGACAGAATAATTGGGACGACGCGCCGGAGTCGGATATTCGGTCGTTACTATTGAAGGTCTCCCCATTTGGTGAGTTGGGTGTTCATTAGCCACGGACTACTGTCTTAACAAAGATGTCGCCATAGACGTCCCCACGCTTGAACTTGGAGATCGTAGCCACCAGCTCTTCAGCGGACATCCATTCCGGCGACTGGAAGGACTCGTTTTCTCCCATAGTGTAGTTGAAGCGAGCACCGCTGAAGATTGGGTTGGTTATGCACCTGTAAGCGGCAGCTGTGAAACAGAGATTGTATTCGAACGACAGAAGCCTTGGGCAGCGGGACAGGCCAGCGAGGACGCCTTCTTCAAACCCCTCAACGTCGATCTTGATGTAGTCGGGGAAACCATAGTGTTCAATCAGGGTATCGAGGCGAAACATCGGGACAGTGACTTTACGGTTCCACACGTCCCAGTTTGTATGACAGGAGCGTATGGAGTTGATCCAATCGTTAGACAAACTACTAGTCGCGTCCATGGAGTCCGATACGTTTAGTGTTGCCAAGCTGTCTTTCGGACCAGCGACCGCCTGTAGGACTTCCACTTCGGGGTAACAAATTTGTATATGACGCACGCAATCATTGTTCGGTTCGACCGCAATCACTCGCGCCCCAAGCGAGCTGAAGACGGAGGCCAACTTTCCCAGGTTTGCCCCGATGTCAAAGATAAGGCGCGTATCCTTTAGAAGGGGAGCGTAGAAGTCACGAAGGAGTTTTTCGTTCGCAGCCCTCTTTCTTCCGAGAGTAGCGCGATACAGGCTAATCATCACAGGATGAAGACCGACGGCATTTAGCGCTTCTTCGATCTTTCGGCGACTTGGTTTCATATGGGAATCTCCCTTGTTATTAAGCCGATGCTTTTTCTCCCTCAACGCATCTTGAGCCAGATTATATGTTTTGAGACAGCATACGCATATAACCCGGCGATCATTGGACAATCCTCTTCCAGAAGAATAGCGCTCCATGACCTCTGTCTTTGCGCAACGCTGGGCGGAAGGCGAAGCGCGCTGTCGTCGCTATCGTGTGCGGCGGCTGGAATTGTTCGGCTCTGCCGCAACCGGCCAGGACCGGCCCTGGAAAGTGATCTCGATTTCCTGGTTGAGTTTAATGTGCTTCCGCGGGCGGCTATGCCGATGCTTACTTCGCTTTCGCGAAGCCTTAGCAGCGTTTTTTAGCCGTGCGGTCGATTTGATCGTCCTCTCCGCGATCGTCTCCTCCGCGGAGTGCGTTTCTTCGGCGATGGCATCCGCATGCACTCCCTCGTCGTGAATTTCGATTAGCGCCACGTGCGCTTCATCGATTCTGTACATCTTGAGAAGGACCTCGACGTAAAAGCCCGCTTCGCTTGAGAACTAGTCGGCACCTTCAACCGGGGACAGCGGCAAGGTCTAACTGAGAGATCACGGCTTGAAACAAGTTGAAGCGACAGGGGCCTCTGACCGCGCTGTCAATCCGATATGGCCAAACATCGTTCTGAAGTCTTCAAGGCTATAGCCCGAACAAGAACAAGCCGCGACCTGCCGGCACCGCGATAACTTGCCGTCCGTCTACTGTAAATGAGATTGGAGTTGCGCGGGTGTCCCCTCCGAGAAAAAAGCGCCATAGCTCATGTCCGGTTGCAGAGTCTAAGGCAAATACCCAGCCCCCCGATCCTCCAAAGATTAGGCCGCCTCCCGTAGCGAGCAGCCCGCCGTAGTAGAACGTGCCCTCAATTCGAGGTGAGAAGTGTTCCCATCGTTTTGCTCCGGTGGCAGCGTCGAGCGCACGCACGACTGCAATCGGTGGTGCGATGTAGTTTCCCTGAAAATTCTCAAAAAAGCCTTGATCGCCGCGGTCGATCCTCGTAGACGTGGGCGCCTCTTCAGTTGCTGGCACGAATATCAATCCCTTTCGCTGGTCAAATGCCGCATTTTGAAAATTCGTGCCACCTCCTCCGAAAACGGGTAAAACGATTCGCCCGGCATCGGACGCGTCGTCCGGATCCGCGGGGATCGGTCGTCCAGCCGAGTCAAGGCCCTTCGCCCAATTTAGTTTGACAAACGGCGCGCCCGCCAGGAATTCTCCAGTAACTCTGTCCAGCACATAGTAGAACCCATTCCTGTTCGCCCAGCAGATTACCTTACGGCTCTTGCCCTTGACCGTAACATCCGCCAGGATGGGAGTTTGCGCTGAGTCCCAGTCATGCTCATCGTGGGGAGTGAATTGAAAGTACCATGCCAGCTTCCCCGTGTCGGCGTGCACCGCAACCACACTATCGGCATATAGGTTATCGCCGGGATGGTCGTGTCCCGAAATGTCTTCGGACGGGTTGCCAGTGCCCCAGTACACAAGGCCGAGCGATGGGTCATAGCTCCCGGTGGCCCATGTTGAGGCTCCGCCCGTTCGCCAGGAATCACCGCCACCCCAGGTCTCATGACCCGGTTCGCCTGGGGCAGGAATTGTGTCGAACTGCCACTGCTTCTTGCCAGTTTCCGCGTCGTAAGCAGCTATGAAGCCCCGAATTCCCAATTCGCTTCCTGCAACCCCAACAACGACCGACCGATTTACAATCAGCGGCGCCGCGCTCAGGGAGTAACCCTGGGAATATTCTGCTACGTGAGTCTCCCAGACCTGTTTTCCGGTGTCCGCATCGATGCAAACCAAATATCCTTCTAGGCTGGCAAGATAAACACGGTTATCGAGGATTGCGAGACCTCTGTTATATCGGCCGCAGCACGCGGGCACGTCGGCGGGAATGTTTCGTGTATATCTCCAAATCAGGTCCCCGGATTTGGCACCTAAAGCGTCGACGGCGATCGTATCCGACGGAGGCTCGGTGATGAAGATGACTCCGCGAGCGACAAGCGGAGTCGCTTCGATCGTTCGTAAGTTCGTTTCGAACTGTCGAACCCATCGGATACGAAGTTGCGCCACATTTGCAGGAGTAATTTGGTTTAGCGGCGTATAGCGGTGCCCATCAAGAGAGCCCGAGTAAGTCAGCCATTCATCCGCTTTGGTTCCGGCCGAGATAACTTGGTCGCTGCTTACCTCAATGTTCAAAGGGGCCTTACCGAGACCCAAACCGATAGTGTGTAGTCGCAAGTACTTCACAAAGGCTACGAGTTGCCAACGCTGCTCTAGAGAAACGGAGGGAGCACGCATGGCCGTGTTCGCGACGCCGTCCCTCAAGACTTGGTAAATGGATAGATCGTCGTCGCCATGTTTGAGCCCTGGATGGTTGAGCGGCGGCCCACCATGCCCGCCTCCTCCATCGTGGTCATGGCACATTGCACAACGCGTGCTAAAAATTCGCGAAGCAGCTTGAAGATCGGCGTCAGAATAGTATGGATTAGTAACGCTGGAATGTATTTTCCGCCCTGCCACCACGCCTTCCAAGCCAAAACCACCTCCATGGTGCGCCATTTGCCAAAGTTCGCTCCATGACAACTCGGGAATACCGCCAAGGGCCTTGCGGCCGAAGAGCTTTATGCGCCACGCGATCGATGCCGACGTCTTCCCGCTCAGCAGTTGGTTCGTTCTTGGGTACGATTTCCAAAAGAAAACGCCCGCAAGCATCACGCCCATTACGAGGATCGTGAAAACGACCGCAACGCGGGCAACACCACGTCTACTAATCCTTCCCCGATCTCGGCGTCCAGCGGAGCGCGCACTTACGTGTTTCGTTATATCTATCCACATGGGTGTCTTCTCACGATTCTGTTCTGATCACATTCATAGAATCCATGTGCTTTTCTAGGGATTTTGCGCTAATCCGTTTCAAGCGATTTGTCTCGAAAAGCTGACAGACGCTTCACCTGCCGACTAGAGATCCGCTGAAGCGCCAAAGAGCGTCAGGTTGTGGCAGCAGGTTGCACTGGTACCCTGGGGGCCATATTCATTCGCGAAAGCGATAGGGCTTGGCGGCAGCTCGCCACGAGCCGCTTAATTTCACTTCAAAGAAGGTTCTTGACGATTCAGCAGTTTCCTTGGCGAGGATGGTCGAAGCAAGCCGGAATAGACACTAATAGTTGCTTGGCCGACCAAGTCCCAAGAATGGTTCTTGCTCGCAAAGTCTCGTATCTCCTGGCGCCGCGTGTCCAGGCTCGCAAACAAATCGCTGGCGAAGTAGCGCTTGATGGCTCTCGCTAGGTCCTCTGGATCTTCGGGCCTAAAAACGAATCCGGTCTTGCCCTCAATGATCTCTTCCTTCAGGGAACCCACGTCAGCAGCGAGAACCGGTAAACCAAAACTGTATCCCAAAAACAGAACGCCGCTCTGGTAAATATGCCTGTAAGGCAGAACGAGGACATCCGCTGCTTTAAAGTAAATTTCAGTTTCGGCGTCAGGAATGTAATCCGTCCTGAGGATTATGCGCCCGCTCCGAACATCATTTTGGATCGCTTGCCGGATTTGCGCCCAGTAGCTTTCGCAGTTTTTAGGCCTACCGGCGATAATCAACTGATAATCGTGATGTTGGGCCGAAGCTTGCTGGAACGCGGCTACAAGATATTCAAGTCCCTTGTAAGGCGTAATGTTGCCGAAAAATAGGATTGTTTTTGCTCGTTCTCGGATGCCCAATCGCTGCTTTGCCTCACGCGGCGATAGAGTTGCGTTTGGCACGGCATTGTTGATCCCGAACGGAATGACGCTGATCCGGCTTCCTGACACTTCGAACTCGTCCATGAGTTCAGTCTTCATCTTGTCCGTATGAACGAACATATGATCGGCGAGCCGATACTGGATCCCAAGAGTTAGGCGATTAAGCGCTGTATCGTTGGAATCCCTTGTCCCGGCGTTCACGTTGTGGACTGTCAAAACGATCTTCTTCCTCAGAAGGATGTAGTAAAGCATTAGTATGGTGCGATCAAAGGACTCGAATTTGTTGTTCCATAGGATATGAAAGATTTTTCGCTTTGACTTTGCAGCGTAGCAAATCAACTTGACGTAATAAGTCAGCACCCGAAAACTCTTTCGCACCATGTTGGCGTCCGGCCGCTGATCGCCTCGCAAGTTCAGAAAAGTGACTTTGGACTTACCTCGGAATTCAGGAAGATCCAATTCGTCATTGGCGATGAGATCCATCGCGACGTCTTTAGAAATGAGCTCTGTGGCCAGACCAAATGCATAGGGTTGGTCGGCACCACCTGTAAGCAGCGCCACATCGATCTCAGGAGTCGTATCTGATGCCATCACACGTAGGCCGTCGCGGTTCGGAAGATCATCTTAAGCTATTGCGCTTGAGAAGCATTTTCATGCCTTCGCCAGTCTCTCTTCCAGGAGTTCACAGATTGTGTGCCCAATTGTGATATGCATTTCCTGGATTCGTGGCGTCGACTTAGAGGGAACACAAAGGCATAGGTCGCACGCGATTCTCATCTGGCCGCCGGATTCACCCGTCAGGCCAATAACCGTTACCTTCCTTTCGCGAGCCGCCTCGATTGCGCGTAGGATATTCGCGCTATTCCCGCTGGTAGAGATCGCGAGCAGCACGTCGCCCGGTCGGGCGTGAGCGCTGAGTTCGCGAGCAAATACGTATTCATATCCGTAATCGTTTCCCACTGCCGTGAGGGCTGACGTATTGGCGTGCAGAGCGAGAGCGCGGAGGGGCTGCCGCTCACGCAGAAAACGGCCGGTCAGTTCGGCGGCGATATGTTGGGCATCTGCGGCGGACCCTCCGTTCCCTGCGATGAGTAACTGACCACCACCCACAAGGGATGAATAGATCAAATCAACGGCGGCGGATGCTCCTGGAGCGAGCGTTGGAAGTACCCTCGCCACGTCCATGTGCTCCTGCCAAATGGCTTTGATCTTTTCTATCTGCTGAGCGGGAGTTTCCACGTTCGTGCGTTCGTGTTCAAACTCACTGAAGTACGACATGATTTATTGCCCTCATCAGTCTGTGACTTTGAGATTCTGAAACTCATGTGTTGCTTTATTCCAATCCCGCACCCACGGAAGCGTTTACGCGCGGAAGCCACGCTCGAGCCCGCTTCGCTGCGACAAACCCAATAATCAGTTTCATCCAAGCATACTTCCAGCTCAGACGCGGCAATTGAGGTGGCCACATCCGAGATCGAGTCGGTCTTCTCAATACTTTCAAGCAATCCCACAGAGCTTCGTCTCCCGACTAGAGAACAGTTGGTCTGCCACGAGGTCAAGTTCGCGGCGTACTGGACAAGCGAAATTCGCTCAATAATTCCTTCAGAGACATCATTTCTTTCCGCACGGGAGGTATAAGTGCCGAGAACAAGTAAACCACTGCGAAGCCCAGAGCAACAGTTAGAAGTTGCGAAAATAATCGCTCTGGAGCGATTAAGTGCAGGGCCAGCTCTGCAACAACTGCACTAACAAGGCACAAGACAAGCGGGTACTGAACGGCCCGCCCAAGACGCCGAAGAGTTAAGTCCGTATCATGAAAGGCGAACTTGAGCATCCATGGGAAAATGATAACCAGAGCCAAGGAGCCAGATAAAGCCACGCCCTTGATGCCGAAAGGCAGCCCGATTATAAAGCTGCAAACGATGATGGGAGAAATGATGAGCAAGAGTTTCAAAAGCTGTTGCGATTGCCCCCGACTCACAAATAACCAGATTATCGACTCAAGGAAAAGTTGCGCCAACGCAGAAATTACAAGGATCTGGAATACCGGCGTAGCTTCTCGCCACTGATTGCCAAGTATCAGGACAATTACCGACTTCGCGGCAACCAGAAGAAATCCGAACATTGGAGCACTGATCCACATCAGCAGGTTGGCGACACGCAGGTAATATCGCGCAAAGCGCTCCGGATCGCTCTGGATTCGACTGAAGGCAGGAATAGCCACGCCGGCGGCCGGCACGCTGAGTTGGCGAACGGGTAGCATGAGGAGATTATAGGCCTTCGAGTACAGCCCCAGCGGCCCGGCTCCCCAATACCAGCCGACGAGGACATTATCGGCGCTGCGGCTGATAGTGAGTAAGAAGTAGGAAGCCGCAACATTGCCGCCAAAGGCAATCATGGAACTAACTTGGGCATCGCGCCGGGGTAAGCCCGGCCTCCAATCGACCATCAGCCAGGAAAGAATCAGTGCGCTCAAATTCAATGTCAACGGGAGAGCAACCAATGCCCAATAGCCTGCCCCTCGCCAAGCCATCGCGATAGCAAGAGGGACAGCTAGACAATATCCAGCGACATCCCGAATGGCTATGGATGAAAAGCGCATCTGACGCTTGAGAATCGCGTCGGGTTGCACCCTCAAACCGCCAATAAGAAATGTGAGAGAGACCAGTAACGTGATCTTTACAAGCCGCGGCTCCCGATAAAACGTCGCCAACACAGGCGCCAGTGCCGCTGTGAGGAGCATGAGTGCAAGCCCAATAGCGACATTGATCCAAAAGAGAGTACTGACTTGATTATGCGTAATCTCTTTGCGCTGGATCGTGGCTTCAGAGAGGCCGAGATCCGCAAATGCTTGGCCTAGTCCGGTGATCGTGGCGACCATAGCTACCAGTCCGAAGTCGGCCGGGGTCAGCAGCCGCGCTAGCACCACCGTTGCGATTGATTGGATAAGAAACTGCGCGCCCTGTGATGTGAGGTTGACCAAACCTCCGCGAACAGATCGACCTCTCAGGTCAGCGTGCAGATGTTCGGTGCTAAGCGCGTTTACGGACAGTTCTTCCGCAGACATTCAGGTGTTTTCCAGGGATTCTTCAGTGACTTGCCAATATATCCGCGCACAGAGTGCGGTTTCGGGATCAAGTTGATCGCTTGCAGCGCGACGAAACGTTCCTGCGAAACTTCCGATGCACCAGTCTTATTCCGTGGTTACACTGGACGATCGAGACGGGTTGCCTTCCGTATGGATTTTACAACGCGTCCCAGATCCGCTAACGCCGCAATAGGAAGACCGACGAGTTCTGGATGCCCCGCTCCCAACGCCCGCAGAAATCGGCTTAGAACGTAGTGCGGCCCCATCCATTCCGTATCGCACCCCAATTCCGCCTTGAATTGAGCCACTGAAAGGGTATAAGGGGACAGATCCAGGTAAACCTTTTTGACGTACTCTCTGATGTACTTCCTCAACCCATCTGAACGCTCTACCCCCCATTGCTCGGACCACGGTTTGCCGGCAAACGAATGAATGAATGCGGGATTGTCACCTAGAAGATTCCCTATCCTCTCAGCAACGGTGTAGCCATATATGCCATTAAATTGAAGTATCTGTTTTCCCTTCCGCAGTATATGTATTGGTATTTCCGCGAATTCTTTTGAAGTCAAAAGCGCAGTCAAAACGTCTTGATCCCCTAACATGTGAGCAGGCCTCTCACGCCAGCGTCTTTTTTGAACGTCCTGATATGTGTTTGATTCCAACAGTTCCCGCCATCGTGCCATCAGACGGTAATGGTTCTTAGTGACGCGAAGCACTCCTGAATTCAGGCCGAATGGCAGAACCCTACCTACTGAAAAACCCCAAAGGCGTGCGCGGAGTGCATTCCGGTCGTCACGGTCGTCCCCGAGTGCATCCTCGGTCGCAACAAAAATGTCATCGTGGAGTTGACCAAAAATGCGAGTGATGTCTCGCATGACGATAACGTCAGAATCGATCCATATGACTTCATCAAAACCCTCGTCGATTAGGCGCATAATAGCGTAGGGCTTTACATTCCATCCCTGACCACCGGAATGGTCCGTCCGAAGCTGCACTTGCGGACACTTCTTGATCCAGTTGCGAAATCCATCTTCTGCGGGTGGATAGCAAAGATTAACTGCCATTTCAGAACAATGCATATTTAGGCTTAAAAGAAGCAATTTTAAGGAGGGTTCGCACGGTCTTCGATCCTCTGAGACACAGATCGTTGATTTCATTAGAATTGTCTAAGAGACAGAATGAAAGGCGTCGTTTTCAGGCGCGGGCGGCGACCGCGAACTCGGCCATTCGCTGACCGCGACTCGGGTCGCTTATTGAGCGTCAATTATTTATTGAACGACAACCGTTAGGTTTGTCGGTGGAGCAGGAGGATTTGAACCGGATCCCGATCCACTTGAATCGTTCTGGTACACCGTCGAGCCGAACTGCCGAATATCAGGCCAGAGGAAGTTATTGGTTCCGTTACATGCATTGGTGCCGGGATTGCTTGCAAGGGCAAACGATACCTGCCCCGACGCGGGGACGTTCGTAATCTCATAAGTTCCAGCGCAGGTACCACTTTTGATCTGGAATTCCCCCATCGGCGTGTCGCCCCAAGGCGTTCCTATAGATATTGTCTCGATTCCACTCGACCAGCTCGATGCTGTGATGGATGCCGCTATCTGGAAACTCGTGTCGATGGGCAGGTTCTTCCATGCGACGTAGGCCGGGATGTCGTAGGCGTGACCACCGTAGCCACCAGTGACAAGAGCGCTCCCGTGGATGGCGCCGCCGCTAACGTCCGGGCCGATGGGAGGGTATGGCTCCGTAGTGAAAGTAGAGCATGTCGGATAGTTCGTGCAGACCTTCCACCAGTTCAGGCCCGTGCCTCCGTTCGCATAGGCCGTCTGTACAGGCAGGAAAAATGAAGGCGGTAGGGTTGTCGAGCTAGGAATCGACTGATCGAATGGAGCAGCGGCACCTGATAGTGAAGTGGGAACTTCCGAAACTCCCCCGCATAGCGACCAATCGGGGCTGGATGAGTTGCCGCACCAACGGACGTTTTGCGTGATTACGTCATAGTTCCCCCACCGATAGGAAAATGTGAGGGCGCTTGGATCGCGCGTTGGCCCGTTGTCAGTGCCGATCTGAAAGACAGCGATATAATTGTTTGGTTGCGATGTCGTGGTGTCTACCTGATAGGTGGTGGTCAAGCTCCAGCCGAGGACGTTTCCGATAGCGTTCTCGAATCTCGACACGCCCTGCCAGTCCATGCTCTTGCTCTTGGTGTTGATCGCCAGATAAGGAGGATCGCCGATGTAGGCGTTACGAAAGAACGTGTTCAGGTTGTGCGAGCCGTGGATCGAGTCGTCCTGTATCTGTCCCTCTTGGTTGCTTTCGTGAAGGATGAAGAAGTCGCCGGGGTTATGCGTCACCCACATATTGTTGACGTACTGATAGTTGCTCGATCCTCCACTGATCGCTCCATCCCGCGAATAGTTGTAGGCGTAAACATCACCCAGCAAACCACCCTGCGAGAACACTGGAGGCCCGGCTTGCACGATGTCGTTCAAAAACAACACATACTCTGCGTTCGAGAGAACCTGAGTTTCCGAGCCAGTGCTGCCTATGTTGTAGTGCGTCCAAAAGTAATTACTCATTACAAGATCATTTAAGTCGTATATGATCGGTATAAAGCCATCGCCACCGGAGCCACTACCACCAATCGCACGAATGCCCTTGATCCAGCAGCCATAACAAAACCGAAAATTGATTTGGTCCTGACCTGTTTGGCCGGATGAATCGAACGATCCGCCTTCCAATCCAATTCCCCAGCGGAAGTTATATGCGTTAACGTATGGAGTTCGCGCACTGCTCCAGTTCGGCGCTAATAGGCCGGGAGAGAACACTACACAATAGTTTCCTGAGCCTGCCGCGCAACCACTCACTCCATTCGCGTTGATCGCGGTTATCAGACCAAATTGGAACTCATTTCCGGTTAGCTGCTGCCCTGCATTCACGCCTTGATCGCTGCATGGATTTGTGGGGCCAGATGCCGCAACTCCACACTGGAGAATTCCACCCGTATCAGTCGTGCTTCCCGAGCATTGTGCGATAGTTGAAGCGCTGTCCTCATCAAAGCACTGATAGATAGCGAGAATGGAACTTCCTGCTGTCAATCCTGTCACCGATGACAAATAGACTGTGTTAGCTCCTTGCGCGTAACTCGGAATCCCCACTGGAAATACCCCGCTTCCACCTCCTAGAAGCCCGCTTCCTGAAGTTATCGTCACCACCATGCCTGCTTCGTTGAACTTGTAGAATACTCCGTCGTCAGAGTGCAGCGTGACCCCGTTTGTTTCATTGACGATGGCGCTGCTGAAGTAATAGTTCCCTGCTGCGACGTGAACGTATTCACCTTGCGGGCAGGCGGCGATGGCATTGTTGAGGGCCGTGGGCGCGACGTAGTTGCTCGAGCTCATTCCTGAGAAGCTGGCCGTGGTAATAGTTGAACCACATTGCGTCCGCGTCGGCGGAGTCCACGGGTTAGGCGTAGTTTCGCCATCCGGCAAGGTCGCCGGGAGGCCGGCCTTGGTCCAGTCTGTCGCGCGGCTCGGGCTCAAGATGCCGGACCAGTTCTGCGCCTGCGCCACTGCCGCCGAAGTGACACAAAGCAACAGAAGATAAAGAAGATTTCTGACCAATTTGATCCTTCGGATCATGCGCATAATCCCCTTTGAGCGCACCCGCATTCTCTCAAACATGATATTGGTCAGAAACGCCTCCAAAAGCTACTGTCCCGTCGGCCAGTCTTAGTACAGGATAAGCGGCAGGGCGTTTCCTCGGTGGATCCTCTCACGTTACGCAATCGCGCCCATACGAGGCAGTTGGTCAACAGTTGTGAACCGTGTCTCGGACGATCGAGCATGAGTGTCAACAAAGAGACGGTGCAGAAGTTCCAAGCTCAACAGCTTATGAATCTCGTTGGTGTAATTGCGATTTCCCTTAAGGTGACCCAGCACAACTGCCTCGAGCTGTTTTCGCTCTATGTACGATCTCGAAAGGCTGCAGGGCTCCAGCAACACGTCCTTAACGTATCCAGCCAATGTATCTCGGTACCACACTCGAAAATGGAAGGGCTTGTGCCTTCCGAGGAATAATCGTTCCAGCCGCAGTGAAGAAAGGGAATGATCAATTCGTGCGAGCCATTGCGGCATTCCCGAGTCATAAGCGTATTCGGCCTTGAAGAGGAACTCGAGAAAGCCGCGGGACAAGACCCGCGAGAAAGGACCTCGTTCTCCTGCCAAGCCACGGTCCGTCGGCACGTTCAGAAGGGCCCTGTTCCCATCCGCAATCAACCGCAAAGAAACCTCGTTGTTGATGAAGGCTGATTCAGGCGCGCGAGAGACAGTTCGTACAAAATCGTTGTCCAGATAGGGCGACCGCAGTGAAAGCTGCGTCTCCTCGAGAGAGAGGATCGCCCGTTGATGCCATGAAGCTTGCTTGAACGCGGCAAAGGAAACCGGATGTCCTCCAAGAACACAGGCGTAGGTTTCCTTGGCTTGGCGGATATAGGCGAGAAACTCCGGACTGAACAACCCGGCCATAGGCTCCTGCGGCTTGAATGTCCGGACTCCGCGCAGGATTTCTCCACCATAGTTTCCCGTCATCCTTACCGGGGCAATCTGGCGCGCTTTTTCATTTAGATAAAGGTCCGGGGCGCGGCCCACATCTAGGCATCCATCACTGAGGTACACCACACGTTCGGCGTAAGGCGCAAAGTTCGAGAGAAATTCTTGGCCAGCGGTTATGACTTGATGAGGCTGCTTGCAAATGCTGGCTACGCGCCGCGATATGCGAACGTCCTGATTGTCGCGGAACATGCTGCCGAAGGTGTAACAAGGCAACGAGCCGGCCTCAAGCCTCTGCCACGCCATGATCATCCGGGTGTCCAGGCCGCCTGTCAGAGACATCCCGATGCGCTCACGGGAATGGAAATACCGGGGAAGGTTTCGCGCGAATACCTCCCGAAGCTCCCGATAATATGCTTTCGGATCCAGCCTTTCTTGATCTTCCCATTCTCGTGGATGGAAATAGCTGCGTTTACCCTCGATTGAGCCATTCCGAAACGACCATGCGGAGGCTGGAGGCAGAACGTGGATGCCCTTGAAAAGCGTGCGATTCTCTAACACACAGCCGCAGGAGACGAATTCACCTAACGAGCGCGGCGCCACACCTCGAAGTTCAGGTCGCACGGCAAGAATCGCTTTGGCCTCTGCGGCGAAATAAAACGCGTCCTTCGATTCGTGATAGTAGACTCGATGCATTCCATACCGGTCATTGAAAAGCATCGCCGTTCCACGACCCCGGTCAATCAGAAGTCCCTGAAATCTGCCATTCAATGCAGCGGGAAAAGATTCGTTTTCCTCCTCGTAGAGGTGAACAAGGTAGGAAGCTTCGGCGTCATCCAGATGGTGCCCTCGTTCCGTAAGATGTTGCGGTGTGCCGGGCTCCGGAAACTCCTCTCCGGAGAAGATAAGCACCACGTCTTGCCGTTCATTTTTTAGGGGCATCCCATCGCAGAACGACCCCTTTCGCTCGACCGAACCGACATACACTCCGAGCGATTCGTCCATCCACATACCGGTCACATAGGACTTCTCGTGGTACATAGCCATTCCCATCTGGAGAAGCTCTCGCTCTGCGGCTTCTCGTGGGATCCGACCTATCAAACCTACGATTCCTGGCATGGATGCTCCATCCCTATATCACCTTGGCTATGCTTGCGCATCTTGATCTACTTGGCCTGGATGGTTGTCAGGAGGAAAAAGGCGTGACGGCATCGAACGTTCCACTGCCGTCCGTCGTGAGCGATACCAGCGAGCCGATTCACAAGGATGAGGAACAAGAGCGCTTACGTATAGACGAAACTCTTCTAGGCGCTCTCCAGGCCGGGGAACCGTTTTGCGTTCCAGAAACTCCGAATTTTGCGATACGCGGCGGCGACCGGTTCAGGAACCTGATCAATGATTTCGTGGTGGAGGCCTAAACGCAAGGCCATCCGGCCCGTAAGTGTGAGTGGCACATAGTATCGGGGAACCTCCACCTTGTGAAACCCATTCTGCAGCTTGAAGTCTGCCAGGCTGTCCTTATGCTTTTTGCCGTAGGACAGATTCGCATACCACAGATTTGGAATTCCCCGATCAGCACAGGACCGCACCGCCTGCGCGATCAGTGCATTTGTCGGAGCCTTATCGCGGTGCCGGATCATGGAAAGAATGTGCAACAGACCCGCTTGGCTCCAGTCTTCGTTGGCTACCAGCTTGATGAAGCCAATCAGGCTATCTTCGAGGAACGCACCGATAAATACGCTTCGATCGAGAAAAGTCGCCTTCATTCTGCGCAGACTTTCGAACTCCTTCCCATAGTGAGGAAATTTTCTCCCTTGCCGGATCGGCGACTCGTTGTAGATGGCGGATATGCCTTGAATGAGAGCATCGTTGAATGGAATCTCCCGGACGACAATCCCATTTTTTGCGGCCTTGCGAACCTTGTTCCTGACCTTGAAATTAATCTGTTGAGTCATCCAGTTCTCGAAGCTTGAAACGCGAAGGACAGCCATGTTGTCCCATTCCATGTGATAGCTATATTTCGGCGACGTTTCGGAAAGCTTTTGAACAAACGTGAAAAGGTCAATCGAGGTGCTGGAGTTCCGGAGATGATCTAAAGCCGCCTCTGGGTCCTCCAGGAATTGGTACCCTTCTCCGTCGAGAAAACCGATCCGGATTAGCTTCCCCCTGATACGAATTTCCTTGCCTCTGATCTCCAAAGATGGCCTACCTTTCTTCGCGACGCTTGGGAATGGCGCAACAAATGACCTCGTCATTTGCGAGAAGTGAGCGGGCAGAGTGGGCTAATTCTGAGAATCTGGGATCCATACGGTTGCATCCCCAGCGTACTTCGATTTAACCACGAATACAGCATGAGAGTTGGTTATGGCCGGACCGCCAAACGTCACAATGGCCTTCTCTATATTGTTACTCGAACCCGCGGCCTTCTGGCACTGTAAAACAGTCTCCCAAAACAACCGGACATCTCCCAACGAAGCGGGCGGTCGATTCCGTCTTGTAATCGCGCTTTCAACAGAATCGATGGGGCTACCTGCATTGTCGGCGAAGCCTATTTCATCGCGACAATAGTTTGAATTGTGGAGCCAGGACAGGATGCTCTCCAACTGATAAGTTCGTTCGCGCTCCGCAAGAACCGGACTTGCGACCCTTGTCACTATGGGTACATCGATTCCCACACGAACCATCACAAGGACTATCGCCGATGCGACGATGGCGCCTAAGACATATTGGGTCTTAATGTGAGAGAGGACCTTCTCAGCCGAAGACCAGCCGAGGGCTGTCAAATACCCAGCTATAATTATGGCAAACAGCGCATAGATTGGCGTACCGATTGCCCCACCGAACGGGAATAGTGCAGCTGCAAGCAGAAGAAAGAAAAGACTCCAATAGCGCAAGCGAAGAGCCTTTATCAAGGCTGCGGCAATCCAGAGAAACAAGAGCGGTAGACCCTTTAAGAGAAAGACGACGCTGAGTGCGGACACAAACAGCGAGGCTACTAACTTCAGCCTCGGTGACAGCTCCATGCTCAAGATGACCATCTCAGCCAATAGGAATGCCACAAGCGATGCAACACGATTTACTTCGTTGGTTTGGTAGCTAACGAGGAATCCGAGTAGCTTAGTGTCAAAAGGAACCCGGTCACGCGGAAAAAGAACAACCGCAGCTGCAATTACTGCAGTTACAGCCAATAAGATTACAATTGCCTGAATGTGTTGGGCTTTGCCACGTTGCCAAAACGTCTCGAGGTAGAATCCGAAGTAGAAGCCTACGAAGAGAGCAGTTGCAAATGGGTGCCACAATACAAGCACTGTCGCGACGATTGCAAACCACTTTTCCCGCTTAGCGAATGACTCCGAATCATAAGCGAGAAGCAAGGCTCCCAGCGTCAATATTACGGCCGCATAAAACATTCCATATATATGGAACAGCTGAACGTAGCCCGAAAAGAAGACACCGCCGACCACACACGCAACAAATGCAAACAGGCGCCGCTGAGGCGCCGCAGAATAAATAAGCCACCAGGCAAGAGCGAACATCAAGTATACGAATCCCTGCAGTAAGGCTTGCCGCAAAACGCTTGTCGGGAAAACGCGCGGATCCAGGATTTGAAATCCCAACCACGTCACTACTTGGGCCAGTGGCCGATAAGTTGTATTATGGCCAAACGCGAATTGCTGGGCGAAGTGCTCAGTGCGAGCACTCCCGGCTAGCCACCCATAAGTTTCTCTGTGACTAGCGAACGGCATAACCAGAAAAAACCAAAATGAAAACCCAAGCACTGTCAGAACGAAATAAGTGAGGCTCTGAGCCCGTGCATCTCGACGGGAGGGGCGACCGCCGTGCAGTTCCGCGACATATCCGACAGAGTTCTTCGTAATCACATTATCTCCATAAAAGGCTTGCGGATGAAGGCCCAAACAGTGTGGTCTACGAAAGCGGTCGATAGTTAGAATCAGTTGCCCGAATTACGTCGGTTACTCCGGGCACAATAGCCTGAAACCAGAAACCGGCCCGTACCACGGTTGCGTGAGCGAAACTCCAGTCGCTATCATTTCCGAAAGCGAAAACGTTCGACGAGCATGGGTCGAGTCTTACTTTATGCGATCTCGTACTTTCTGGAGACGGACCGCTCGAATGAAGACTCCTGTAACGAAACGCTGCCTACACTCGCTCCCCGCCCCAGTACGATGGTCCCCCACAAGAAGGTGCCACAAATGAAAGACGCATTAAAAGCCGACTCTGTCATGTTGTAGAAGAGTACAATCGAACAGAGAGCCCACATGAGTGAGGTCAGGCTTGAATACCGCGTTAAGCTTTTACAGAGCCTTCTGTAACTAGATACCAATAGCCACCCAAGAAATAAAAGCCCCAAGGCTCCTAGGTTGAGGTAGATCTCCAGGTACCCGTTGTGCGCCTCAACCGATATGTTTGAGAGCGACACCATCTTTTCAACCCGAGGACCCAGCCAGAAGCTCTCGTATCCGGTACCAAAGAGCGGATTTGTGTGCACGCTGAGCGCGGCATTCCAAACGTTGGTTCTGCCGGTCAGAGTTGGATCCCTGCCAAGCTGACTGGTAATTTCGGCGTTGAGGCCGAAGCCAAATGCCAAAATCAGGTATATAACAAAAGAGCCCGGAATAAGTACTTTGAGAAAGAGAGGATGGCGTCTGCCCCATTTACTGCTCACTGCCACGACCACTAAACAGCCAATTGCCAAGCAAACGTGGGAAGTCGCGCTAGCGGACATCTGTAGCAGCCACAGGATCATCGCGATAAACGCGCCATTGACGAGCAAAATCCGTTTCGTCCGCCACTCTTTGCGTTCGGAGAAGCGCGTTACAGTATCCCAGAAGAAGAAGATTCCGCTTACCATGCATAGGGAGCCAAGCATGTTCTTGCTCGTTCCAACCCCTGAGTTCTCGGGAATGCCCGTCCAAGGGTCGTAGAATCTACTTAATAGGGGATAGTATCTAAGGAGTAAGACAGAAAGCGGAATCAGGAGATAGTACAATCGCCGAAACACAGTGCGGATAGCTTCTGAAGGACGAGGATCAGAGAGCACGACTAGGATTGCTGCATAGCTACCGAGATCTCGGAACCATCTCTTGAAAGCCACGAACGAGAAGTCAGACCATAAGACGCTCAGCAAGGCAAAAGAAAGAAATGCTACAAGCGCAAAGTTGCGGGTTACAAAATCGCCCCACCTGAAGGATCGGAATATCAGAATGAGAAATAAAATTACGATCAATCCAAAGAAGATGCCTCTGTCCAGTGGATTGCCGTCTTCGACAGCCTGTACGGTCGCCGCTCCTAGCTGGCCGCTCAACCATTGCGAAGGCAAGCGCGATTCATGGAAGAACATCCAAATCAAGGGTACCCACAGGGCCAGAGAGGTTCCTTGGACCTTGGCGGGATCAAAACACAGTAATGCCAAAAGGAGAACAAGGCAAAGAAGAAGAGCAATAGAAGGGGGCATGGCTTCAATTTATCGCTGGCAGTCGAGAACCAGCGATAGGAGAAAGTGCTCGGACCCAATCAGCAGCGATCCCGCTCTCGTTAGAATGGGCGTCAACAATAGGGAACCGCTGGGCTTTCCAGAAAAGTCTTCGCGCTCACAGAATAAAAGCCGCACAAAACATCATGGGCGCTACGGCAAGGGTGCCGAATAAGGGCTTTCGATAAGAGAGAGGCTTTGTGCTTCGACCAACCCTGCTTGCGAAAAAACTCTGGTGGTCGAAAGAGTTTTCACCGTAACGATCGAGCCACTGAGTAAAAGCGGCGATAGCGGCCTCCCGCTTCGCTATTGAAATGTCGTCCATCAATCAATTTGCGTTTATCGCGACGCCTGCTCGAGCATCGAAACATTTTCTATTTAATCTGTTCGACAGCTGGTTCATGACTCGAAGCGGGTGCATCGGACACTTCACTAGCGGCCAGCGTCCTCCCCTTCCGCTCGCCCTTCCAGGTGAGGTTAGTATTCGCAAAGAAATTCCAGGCCCCCGCGACAGCGATTCCCGCCGTCACTCCGGGGATCCACGGAAAATGCAAAAGGCCAACGAGGCCCTCGACTACGCCCACATTTAGAATCAGCCCTATTGAAGAAATGAGCGCAAACGCTAAGAGCCGCTGCGCCATCGGCCCCACACCGGGAGAAGCCTTGCGGGTTTTCGGAAACGTGAACCGTTCGTTCCAGACAAAATTGTTGACAATGGCGAGAGCCGCTGCACCGGCGGCGGCGTCCCACACAGCCCACCCTGGCACAGCCACCAGCAACCGGTAGACAAACAGATTCACTATTGCACCTGAAAAGCCCACCGAAATGAACTTCGCCGCTCGCGCCGCCTCTCCAGTTTCCAGCGAGATCCGGAAAAGATGCACAAGATAATCCCAAACGACCGAGCTGCCGATCTTGCTGTCTCCCACAACTCGTTCCTGAAATACGAAAGGCACCTCCTTCGCTTGTCTGTAGTCGCCCTTCGCTAAGACTTCTAGCAGGATCTTGTAGCCTCGAGGCTTTAATGAAGCTCTCCGAATCACGTCACGGCGTAGCAGAAAAAAACCTGACATCGGATCTCGCACTTCAGCCAGCGTCCCCGGGACGGCGAGAGTGGCCAATAAGGTCGCTGTCCAAGAAACAAATCGTCTGATCAGACTCCAATCGCTGACGCCGCCACCACGCACGTGCCTACTAGCAACAACGACATCGGCTCTGGAGGATTGCAAAACGTGGATTAACTCCGAAAGGACTTCAGGCGGATGCTGCAAATCCGCATCCATGCAGCCCAACACGTCACCCCGTGCAGCGTCCCAGCCCGTTATGACCGCGCTGGATAGGCCTCGCTCCTTGGTTCGAACGATGAGGCGGAGCCAAGGCCGCGTTGCCTGTAGTTCGCGGACTGCTTCTGCTGTGCCATCCGGGCTGTTGTCATCGACAATGATGAGTTCGTAGGGCTCGCCACTGGCTTCCAGGGCCTGCATGGCGCGGTCCGCCAGAGGCTTCATATTTCCACACTCGTTGTATGCCGGAACAACAATCGAAATCATCGTCTGCCACCCTCGATGAGCTTAGGAATATCCTGTGCAATCAACTGGCAGCACCACGTAGGCAATCGATTGCCCAACGCGCCGCGGACGCCCCACACGGAAAAAAAGGGGTTAGCACGCTTTTCGAGCCTTTCCGAGAGCCCCAAGGAAAAATCCCCAGCAAAATGTGAAAATCTGTTACCAGTGGCTGGTCTTGGAATTAGCCCCAAAAAGACACGCGCGCGGCGGCAATTTCCCGGCGCGAATCGCGATTCGTCAGTCAACTTCAGTGCCGGTGCAAAATGTTCAACCGCTTCCCGCTTTCGGGCGGGGCAGGTAAATGTCAAAAGTTCGCGATGACCTAGAGGACGGGTTGAGCGAATGATTGTCCGGTCAATAGTCTTTGACACGATGTTCAGTCGGGAAGGATTTTGAAGTTATCAACCGATTTGAATGTGAACACCATTTTCAAAACCGCCGCTAGTTTCCTTGTACCGGGTAGGGCCCATGTCGTCCGGTCCAAACTGGCCCGCATCGTTCAGCTTCGCTCGACCTGAGAGCCCATCGTTTGCATCGCCGAGTGCGATTGGAGTCCTATGTGTTTATCAGGCGGTCGGACACTGATTTGGTCAAAAATCGCGTCCATGACCTTCGCCGTGAGCAGAATTTCCCGGTAAGGTATGGGGACCGGACCATGGTCGCGAATCGAACGGTAGAACGACTCGATCAGGTACTTCATGCCCGCGTCTGTGTGAAAATCTCTATTTAGGAACAGCTTCAAATTCGTGGTCAGATTTTGGATATGCTGCCTTGCAAACAAGATTGGGGGGATGAACTTCTCGGCGTAGCTCTTGAAGTTTTTTCCGCGAAGCTTGGTCAAGATCTCGTGATCGTGATCAAGAATCAAGCCATTCTTCGAACCATATATACGAAACTCGTGGATCGAAGGCTTCATTTGCGTTGAGAAAGTAAAATAGGCGGTCGTTCGTTCCTCTTCGGAGATGATTACTCTGAGCTCATCCACGATCTCGCTTTCGTTGATTTGCTTGAAAAGCGGGCTCACAAACCCGTATGCGATCACGTGAGGTGCATCACTCGTCAGAAATTCGGAAATTCTAGCGATACCGTGACTAATAACGTTATGCAAGAGTTTACCAGGCAATCTGCGCACCCAATGGTTCTTATCCCCCAGCAGCGCCTTTGCGTAACTAGGGTCTGATAGGTCATAGCAGTAGTGGCTTTCCATGTGGACGGGAGCGCCGCCCAAATAACCACTCTTAACCAGCGTTCGCATGCGCTGCGCTACGTGGGTAAATTGATCGTTGTGCCCGACCGTTAACTTCAGTCCCTTTCTTTCGGCCAGCTCTATTAATTCCTGTGCTTCCCACGCATTGACTGTAAATGGCTTTTCAACATATACGTGGCACCCCTGTTCAAGGCATTGTCTGGCGATTTCGAAGTGGCCCTCGGGTGGCGTGGTAATGTGGACCACTTCCGGACGGGCCTCTCTTAGCAGTTCAGCTAAATCGCCGAAATACGCTTTGACTGGAAATCGTTCGTAGAGCTGCTTGGCCATCAGCGGCTCGCGATCGCACACGCCAACAATTTCGCATCCTCCAATTCTCTGAATGACGGACGCGTGCGCGTCGGCTATCTTGCCGCATCCCACGATGGCAATCTTAAGCACGCTGTCCACCCTGCACAGAGCTTTGGAAATAACGCCGCAATCCCTCCGCCGTGGAAACCTTTTGCGCCCAGCCTAATCTGGCCTTAATTTTCTTGTTGCTGTAACGCGTCTTCTTCCAATCGTTGTGCCATCGTCGCCGGTTGAAAGCCGGGAGCAATTGCCCTTTCGACCATTCCGAATACTTTTCCCACAAGTAGCAGAGAGTGTGGCTGACCACATGGGGTACGTAAACTGACCGGAAGCGCTTCACGTTTTTCTTATACAATCTGAGAAATTGGCGGCTTGATGGCAGATCATCGTCGACGGCGTTGAAGATCTCGCCATCCACACCTTTGACAAGGCCGGCTAGGATGATCGCTTCCGCACAGTTGTCGACGTAAGTCAAAGGAATTGTGTTGGAACCGCCCAGATGCAGGAAAAATCCGAAGGTATCGATGCCGACGCGACCCGTAATAGAAGGATTGCCCGCACCGTACACGCTGCCAGGTCTGACGAAGACGTACGGAATTCCGAAATTCTTTCCGTACTCTGCAACAATTTGCTCCTGCTTCAATTTCCCAAAACAATAGGCTTCCCCTCGGAGTTCGGGACGATCCTCAACTGGGCATGATTCGTCTAAGAGCCGCCAATGGGGCTTATGGCGGTTCGAGTAAACAGAGAACGAGCTCACAAGGACAAATCGCCGCAACTGTGCATGCCGCAGACTGGCGTCGAGCAGGTTACGTGTGGTGACGACTGAGTTCATGAACGCATCTGGGTAAGACTTCTCTCCGATCCCGGCAGCCAGATGATAGATGAGGACAACGTCCTTACTTGCGGCCTCGCAATCCTGGCGTGAGAGTAGATTCCCTTTTACGACCTTTACTTGAGCTCCGTGGGCTCGACACTTGAGCACGGCTTCAACCCTGGCGAGGTTGCCCGAGGGTCGGGCAAAACAGATCAGATTTCGAAAGCCGCGCTCCACCAAACCTTCAACGACTCGCGACCCAATGAAACCTGCGGATCCTGTTATGAGAATTGGATCGTCGGGTGAAGCAATGAAGGAACCGGAGTTGTTATTCATATACGCGCCTCAGATGCGACACCTGCCTCAACCCCCTCGTCGAGTGTCCTGTCCACGAACGTTTCAGAATGGCGAGAACCAGCCTGATGTGACTCTTGAATTTTATGGATTCGAAGCCGCAAACCGGGAAGCTCTTCTCCATGATCGGCGGGAACCTTAGCGCGAACCGTAACTGGCTCAAGTGCATGCAGTTCGAACGCCGCAGATCTCCTCTTTCGAAACCAGGAGGTCGCCTGGCTGGCTGTTGCAAACCATGCGCCTCGCATTTTCAGATCTTGAATCAGCTCGCGATAGCAGTCCCCCCACAACCTCTCCGGCGCGAGGCTCCGATCATGCCAGTTAATGGTTAGGCAGCCTCCGAATTGAGCTGCATTGTCCATTAGTTGCTCGAGATGAGCGCTCGCTTTCTTCGGCGACAGCGCTAGATAACTCGGATAAAAAAGAGCGGTGTCCATCACGTGCATTGGCAATTCGAGTAGTCGCTCCGGTTCAAGCGGCTTGTACACCTGGGTTGTGCCCGCGCGATATCCTACGGTTTCGTTGTAACCAACTGTCGAATCATAGGCCGCTCCGGCCTTTTCCAACACTGCGGGTGATTTCTCGTTGTAGTAGAGCCAATGCATCCGCACACCGATTTCCGAGCTTCCTGTTAGGCGGCGTATCTCCTCAATTTCCGCGCGCCCCTTTGAGCTGTCAATCCATGCATCAATCCCGTGTAGCGCGACTTCGCAGCCCGCAGCCATCAGTTTCCGGATCGTGCCTTCCAATTCTTTGGCCTCATAACCAGACGCGCGAAATCCGTGCGCCGAGCCGTCGCTGGTCTCTCCCGGCTGGTTCTTGTACGGAATCACGAAAAAGGTCGACGCGAGGCCTTTTTCCAATTCCAAGTAGCGGTCATCGAAGTCGCGCCAATAGTCCTTCACATAGCCCGTGTATACGAATGGCAGTTTGACTGCGGCTGTCCAATTCTTGAACGCATCTCGAAGAGATAGCCTGTCGCGAAAAACGTCGTGCAATGAACTGAAGAGAGCCCGGTATAAAAAGCCGAATATCGTGTGGTCCCATTTGTGTTGGCGAATCGAAGGGTGGTCAACGTCATGAGTCAGACAAGCGATGAATCGAAAGCCCTCTGGAACCGGGGGGATTTCAATCAGCGAAATTCCACACGCGGTTATCAAATCCCGCAGAAATGCGATATGCAACTCCAAAGAAGGTATGCCGGCATTTTCAGATGGCTGTCCCGCCGTTAGCAGCGTGCGAACCTCGGCGAAAAGGTCATAGCCGACCCGTGCCCGGTGCGTTCCCCCAGCCCGGTCCAAGTATGCCGCGGTTTCTTGAGAGCCCTCAACCGTCAGGAGGCCGTCTGCTTTGTCACTAAAGGTAAGCGCGTCGCCGTAGATTGGAATTCGATTCTCGCCGTACCTAAGAACGCAAGAGCATCTCTGTTGGTTCGCGACAGCGGCCTTTTGCTCATCCTCAAACCTTATTTTCCTCCCACCATAAAAGACGACAAGCCTCGCATTTCCAACCGGCTGATCCTCACCCGCACAAATCACGACATCGTACCGCTGATCCCCGCGGTACAACTCCCACGGAGTCTTGAACAGCTCGAAAAACTCGCGGACAACGTCGTGGTCCGCAGGACTTGCGATGACGCCTATCATTGCCTGGCGCCCTCAGCTCAACGCGGCAACGGGCTCTTCGTGTGCCCGAAGCCATTCCTCGAAAAGTACAAGACTAAACAGAATCTTGTGATTGTCCTGCCGGCCGGATGAATGCTGCTCGAAGAGCTCGCGCACGGGACCGGGACGAAGGTATTGATAGATCTTAGAACCACCGTCAAGGAGAGTCTCGGCCATCTTGCCGTCGATAGCGCCGCGGAACCAATCATCCACCACATTGACGCCGAACCCGCGCTTCGGACGTTTCAGAATCGAATCGGGAAGATAGTTCCGACACACCTGACGGTGTAGCCATTTCCGCGAGCCATTCCTGACCTTGAGGTTCGCAGGCAACCTCTCAACGTACTCGACAATTTCCTTGTCAACATACGGCACGCGAAGTTCGAGGCCGTGCGCCATCGACAATTTATCGGCATACATCAGGAGTTCATCAGGAAGAGTCGATCGCACTTCAAGGAACTGGAGTCCGCCGAGTTCGTCAGTCTCGGTCATGAGCTCGGCCATATCTTCCCAACATCCAAGAATGCTGTCGCCCGAATTCGGAGCGAGCAGGCCGTCTTGGAACAGCTCATCAACTTGGGGACCAGGTAGGAGCGATAAGACATTCTGATATCGGCGCATGCGGTCCGTGGTCGCGAGTGACTGCACTCCTCGCTTCAGCATTTCGTTTCTGGGCAACGCCTCAACAGTCGAAGAGATCGGCGCACGCATCCAACCAGGCAATTTGGCCCACAACCCGCCGTAACGAACGCCGAGGTGGCGCTTGTAGCCGCCAAACAATTCATCGGGGCCTTGTCCGACCAGCGCGACCTTCACATCCTGGCGCGCTCGTTGGCACACGAAATACATCGGCACAATCGAAGAAGCTGCGATCGGTTCTTCCAACGAAGCGACAATCTTTGGCAGCGCTTCCTCGAAAATTGACCTCGTAATCGTGATACTGCTGTGCCGGGCTCCCAGTATGCGAGCCGTTTCCGCGGCGTCTGCCAACTCGTCATCCGCATAGCTCGAGCCGTATCCCACCGTATAGGTCGGCCACGAACTTCCGTTCGAATTCATCAGGGCGAGCAGAAGTCCCGAATCGAGGCCTCCGCTCAGAAGCAGTCCAACCGGCACGTCGCTGATGAGCTGTCGTCGGATCGCTCGCTTATAGAGCTCCAGTAGTTCTTCCCGGGCTTCGTCGGGCGACTTTGTCGGTGCAAACGGAACCGGCTTGAATCGGTACCACCGGCTCACCTCATACGAGCCGTCTTGAACGGTGAGCTTGGTTCCCGGGGCAAGCTTATGCACCCCCTTCAGTATCGTATAGGGAGAGGGCGTAAAACGGTTGCGCAGAAAAAGGTTTAGTGAGGTCGGATCGATCTCGGCCTTGTCCGGCATTGCTGCGCGAACCGCGCGCATCTCCGAGCCGAAATACAGGCGGCCTCCATCCACCCTGTAATAGATCAGCTTGATCCCGAAAGCATCCCGCGCAATAACCAGTCTCTTCTTTCGTATATCCCAGATGGCGAGGCCAAACATGCCGTTGAGGCGATTGAGCACTTCATCGCCCCACTGCTTGTAGCCGTGGATGATGACTTCTGTGTCCGAATTGGTTCGAAAAACGTGCCCGAAACCTTCCAGTTCTCGCCTGAGTTCCGGGAAGTTGTAGATTTCGCCGTTGAAAACCACCCAGACCGTTTCGTCTTGGTCCGACATGGGCTGATGTCCGCCCGAGAGATCGATGATCGAAAGCCTGCGAAATCCGAGTCCGAGCGGTCCCGAGATGTAAAACCCGTCGTCGTCAGGACCCCGATGGGCAATGGACTTCGCCATCGCCTCGATATCTCGACGCTGAACCGGTGCCTGGGTTCCGAAGTTGAATTGTCCGCAGATGCCGCACATAAGATGTCGCTACTCCGTAACCTTCTACTCCAGTGGCTGAAACGTATTGAGGGCTGCCTTGTCTTGAGACTTGCTTAAGTCCCTGGATAAGAAAAAACTGAGGCTTCGGAACATTTGCGACTGCGCCCACCGATGCATCGGCACATTGTCCCAACCGACCAGTAGCCGCCGCGCCCGAAATGAGCCATCTGTTTTTTGCCAACGCGCCAGGACATCGTTGACGACACCCAACGCGAGCGCATCCAGTTCCGGGAAGCGGCCCTGCAGCAGAACTCCCAAGTTGATGCACTCCGCGCAGTCATACAACTCGTTGCGATATACCGTGAGGCGCGGCCGCTTGGAAAATGGTTTCGGCAGGCGGTCTGCATCAAACAGGTTCTTGACGTAATAGCTCACTCCTCGCTCGATGGCATCACTGCAACGCGAGTTCCCCGTGAGCTGCTCAATTTTCGCGAGGGCTTTCATCACAAAGCAGGTGTGAAAGTGATCTACGAAATCTCGTTCGCCATCCGTCGAGTAATACCAGGAGCCGTCTGCATTTTGACAGGCCAGGACGAAGTTCATGTTTCTTCGCGCGACTTCCAGGTATCTCGGCTCGGAGAGCTCGATCCCAGCCTTGGTCAGGAGGAACGCCCGGTAGGCGCTCGCATTCACAACACCGCACGGATCATCTGGCGCCGGCGTGTAACCGCAGCTAGCCGTATCCGGCGCTGTTTCCACGTCTCGGTAGCTCTCGAACGCATGCTTGGCGATGGATCGCATAATTCGCAGCCACTGCGGATCCCCGTCAAGCGCGTAGACCTGTGAGAATGCCTCGTAACCATAAGGCTCAGTGGTTATAAGCGGCGTGGCCCCCCTGAACGTACCCGCCCTGGTCTCCCAGTCAAAAGGATACCCCCAGCAATACTCATCCTGATTGGGGCTGCGAGTTTCCTTAAGGACCTCAAGGAAGTGAACGGCTCGCTGGTGCTGTTTCTCAGTTCGGTCGATTGCCGCGAGAAACGCAAAACCCATAGCGTAATGCGCGTCCGCAATCGGGAACCGTTGCGGCTTCCAAAAAAGTGTTCGCGCCGACGGGAAAAACGCTTCGGAGAGCACCATCGGAGCTACCGCAAGCGTGCCGAGCATTGGCTTTCGATAATACAGTGCCTTTGCTCTTCGTCCAATCTTGCTCGCATAGAAGCTCTGATGATCGTACGAGGTCTCGCCATAGCGTTCGAGCCAGTTCGTGAACCGGCCAAGCGCGGAGCGCATTTTTTCGGTAAGAGCGTCGTCCATATTACTTGGTGAAAAATAGCGTTAGCTCTGCATGACGCTGAAATTATCAACGCGTCTGGATTTCATCAGTGATTTTAAAATGGCCTTTAGCTTGGTCATCTGCTCCCGGCGGTGAAAGGCCATCAGGTCGCGGGAAACCGGTCGCGGCGTGCGGTTCAGAAAAGCCCAGCAATATCCCAAGCCCAGCGCCGCGCCCGCAGTGATATAGGGCCGCTTTGTCATTTGATAGGCGACTCGGAAGAACTCCCAGACGGGATGCCCGCCGAGATAGTAGTCTTTCTCTCCGTAGGAAAATATCGCCGCGAGCACGCTGCGTCCGGCCGTACCCAGATGCCGATGATGGAAGAAAAACTTCTCTCGGAATGATTTCGTCTTCCAGCCCATCATTCGCGCGGTAGTCACCGCCATCCAGTCAATTCCGCCCGCGCGGTGCGGGATGTAGCCACCGATTTCCTCGAAGCATCGCCTGCGAAACAACTGGACCTGACCGGAAACGTGGGTTTGTCCTTCGAAGCTGTCTTTCTCGGAACTGTATCCATCTTCCTTGAAAATCGTCCCGGCCACGCCGAGGGATGGATCCTCCGCGAATTTCGCGATGAGAAACCCGAGGAAGTCGTTCCCAAACGAGACGTCGGAATCCAGGTTGCCAATCACTTCGTATTCGAGGCCTTTAACCTTTTCATAGCCTGCGTTAAACGAATGCACCTTGGCCGCAAAGCTCCGGTCCCGGCGCGGCGGCATTTGGACCATTTCCATCCAAGGATGGTCCGGAAGGTAGCGTCTTATGATTTCGGGAGTCTTATCCGTGGATGCGTCGTCTACAATCACCCACCTCGCGGGCAGGACCGTTTGGTTGATTACCGAGACTATCGTCTTCTCGATGAACGCCTCCTCATTTCGAGCAGGCGTGACGAGGACATACGGTACGTGATTCAAGCTAGTGTTGTTGTCCATGGGTCGTGGCTATAGCCAACCTCGCTGATCCAACTGTGGCGCCGGCGAGCGTTACGCACATCGGTTACGTTAGAGGCCGCCGGAAAGTGGATTTGGAATATAGACGTGTTACGGTGTTAATCAGCGTCACGCGACGGTTGTTGGGCGTACACTTCAGACCGCTCGGCTGTGAGCGCCTTGTCGTACACTTCTTCTGGCTCACACACGACGACATGACTGCCTCGATTCGAAATCCCGAACGGAACGCACAGTAGGTTCTTGAGTCGCATCCGCAATGCTTCCCGCCTCTCGGGCGGCACGAAGAACAGCATGAAACCCCCGCCGCCCGCTCCGAGAAGCTTGCCTCCAAGGGCGCCGGCGCTGCGCCCTGCTTCATAAATCTCATCAAGGTTGGTGTTCGTAATGTTTCCCGTCAGCTTTCTCTTTACCTGCCAGCTTTCGTGCAGTAGATGGCCAAATTCATCTAACGACCGATTCGGATCGGTAACGATTGACTCGGCTTCGTTGACCATCTGGAAAATCAGGTCGAGCTCATGCTTCCGGTGTGGAGTCATTCGGATCTGTTCTTTGGCGATCTCCGAAGCGGTCCGGGAAAATCCAGTAAAGTAGAGCGCGCAGTGTTGCTGGAGTGCGGCCAACCTATCTGGCGAAGTGATTATCGGCTTGACCTCGAAACTGCCGTCGGTGTTGAAGTTGATACGATTGAAACCTCCGTACGCAGCGCTAATCTGGTCTTGTGACCCAACAGCCTCTTTGATCACGTCCTGCTCTACGTGGATTGCATCGGCAGCGAGGGCATGCTTATTGCGCATCTGCTCTCTGAGCGCATAAAGACCCAACAAAAGCCCGACCGTAAACGCCGAACTCGTACCCAAGCCAGTCCGAGCGGGAAGGTCAGCGACGTGGTGGATCTCCACTCCCTCGTCGACTCCCAGATACTGTAAGCACCCGCGAACCGATGGGTGGTCGATCGCACTATTTTCGTTGACGTTTTCAATTTTCGAATACGAGATACGGCTGTGGTATTCGAAAAACGGGGGTAGCCGCCGACAAGTTATGTAGCAACACTTATCGATCGCGGTGGAGAGTACGGAACCACCGAATTGACGGTACCAGATAGGGTAATCGGTGCCCCCGCCAAAGAACGAGATGCGGAGTGGAGTGCGAGTAATTATCATGCCTTGGCTTCCTTTTGTTCGGATCGACTAATTCTGGAACGAAGTAGAATCAGCAGCGCAATTGCGCGATGGCCGCTAATCAGTTCTGTGTGGCCGGGGCTGCCGTGAAGGAGCTGACGGCGACTCCCTCCCACTGCAGAATCTGGCGAACAGCATCGAATAGCGATCGCGCGACGATATCAGCGGCACTCGATGGGTCAGCACAACTTCCTGGCTCGTTGGCAGCCTCGTTTGGCGCCGACAGTCGCGCCGTCTTGCATCCGGCGTTTCTGCCGGCTTCCACATCGATATCGGAGTCCCCGATCATCCACGATGCTGATAACTCAATGCCGCGAGAGAGAGCTGCGTCTAGCAGCATGCCGGGCGCGGGTTTACGACAACTGCAAGTGGGCTCCATTTCGTGAGGGCAGTAATAAATTCCGTTAATGATAGCGCCGGCGCGGGCGAGAGATTCAGACATTTGCCGATGCATCCTCTCCAGGTCCGCCACCGTCATCAGTCCCTTCGCGATGCAACGCTGGTTCGTGACCACGATCACGCAAAAGCCAGCGTGGTTTAGCTGGGCAATGCTTTCGACCACGCCAGGAAGAACATGAAAATCCTCCAAGCGGGTCACGTAGTCTCCCTCCGATGGCTTTCGGTTTATGACGCCATCCCGATCCAGGAACACTGCCTTAGTCATGGAATATCGCCTGTGTCATCGGGGTCCTGCATGAGCCGCCTCTTGCAGGCTGCGGCAAAGCGCCTGGGCGCGCGCGTAATCTTCCGGCGTCCCTATATCGATGAACATTCCGTCTTGCTCGACCGCGCACATTTGTTGTTCAAGTAAGTGCGGGAAAACATCTTTTTCGAGACTGGCCGGTCCGTTCGGAATGCTCTGCAGGACAGCTCGGTTGAACACGTATACGCCGCCGTTTATGACTCCGGGAGCTTGGGCACCGGTCTTTTCAACAAAACCAATAATTCGATTCCGTGTGCCCACTTGGACTGTTCCATATCGCGCTGCATCGGGAACTCTGCGCACCGCCATGCTTACGAGGCTGCCATGACCACGATGAAAGCGAATAAGTTGACGGAAATCCATTTCTAGAAATGAGTCGCCGTTCATGACCAGAAAATCGGAAGCCTGCGCGAGATAGCGCTCCGCAAATTTCACAGCGCCCGCCGTTCCGAGCGGTTGCGTTTCTTTGGAGTACTCAATCCCAACATCCCATTTGCGGCCGTCCCCGAATTGTTCTTCGATCTGCTCAGAGAGATGACCGGTGCACATCACCAGGCGCCGGATTCCCTGTCCTCGCAGTTGCAGAAGCAGCAGCTCGAGGAATGGAGCATCTCCTACAAGCGCCAGCGGCTTCGGCGTAGACGGCAGTACGGCCTGCAGACGCGTTCCCATTCCGCCGACGAGCAGCACGGCTGGCACATCTATTCCAGCTTCCAATCGCACCTGAGTATTGGCTTGAGGGTTCACTGTGAGTGCGCGACTCGCTCTCATGCGCGGAAAGCAGCGCCGTCCAATTTCACAGCACCGCATCCCAATACACGAGCATGGACTTCAGGGTTTGCTCGAGCGACATCAGGGGCTTCCAACCTGTGTCTTTGCGGATTTTTTGCGTGGTGCCGAAGATAATCCGCTCGTCAGAAGGACGCATCAAGCGCGGCACGGGTCGGATTTCAGCTTTCACGCCGGATAAACGAATCGCCGTATCCAGGAGTTCGCTCATCTGGTATGTCCGGGTCGCGCACAGGTTATACGCTTCGCCTCGCTTGCCCTTTGCAGCGCCAAGATAGAAGCCACGCACCGTGTCGTTCACGTCTAGAAAGGCCCGGTGCGGTTTCAAATTGCCGACCTCGATCACCGGTGCCTGTCGGCCTTTCTTGATGGCGACGAGCTGCCTTACGAAATCGGAAGGCGCGTCATTCGTCTTGCCTGGGCCCGTGGTGTTGAAGAGCCGTACGTTGACGGCCGGAATCTTGTAATCCAGGAAATATTCGCGCGCTAGCAGGTCCAGGCACACTTTGCTGATGCCATACGGATGCAACGGCCGCAGTGGCTGCTCTTCTTTGACCGGGATGGCCGAAGCCGGCACGGGTCCGTATTCGGCGCTCGAACACGCCGAAACCACTACGGGACGCCGCTTCATATGACGCACGGCTTCGAAAAGATACAACGAGCCCATGATGTTGGACTCAAACGTAGTAACCGGATCCGCCCATGACGCAGTCGGCAGGCTCTGCGCCCCAAAGTGAAATACGTGCGTCGGTTGATGCTGAGCCAGGACTTGCGTAATGCGTTGGCCGTTCCGCAGATCACACTGCACAAAGCGCAGATTCGGCAGTTTCGGAAACGGAACAGGGCCGGCCGCGAGGTACGACCCGATCACATTCCAGCCCCTGCCCTGCAGGAACTTCACCATGTGGGATCCGATGAATCCCTCTGCGCCCGTGACCAATGCGATTTTCGTCATTAGACTGTTTAGGCCGCTTGGCCGCTAACTTTTGGCAGCAACAGTGACACCGGGCGTTCGGGCCGGCAGTACATTTCGGGAGATAACTTTGCCGCTTTCGATTCTCACGCGGCTACCGCCCGCAAAACGAGGAGGCCAAGCCTTCCCATTTCCGTGGACGGTGTTGAGGTCCTCTAGCTCGAATAGCTCGTATGGAGGGTATCGCTCAGGCGGCCGAGCAACGTCTCCCTTTCGCGCTCCCAGATGTGATCCAGGTAAACTTTCTGCCCTCTTCGCGCGATCTCCAGAACTTCGCGGGGATGGGAGAAGGCGTACTCCATTTGCCGCGCGAGGCCGTCGGCGTCGCCGGGCTCGAAAAAGAGTAAAGATTCATCACTGAAATAGTCCTGTATGCCCGGTGTGGACGGTGCAATCACCGGTTTCCCGAGGGCCAGGTACTCGAATATGCGCGTCGGCGTGTTGATCGCCGTAAATATATTCCGATGGTTGGGGATTATGCCAACATCGCAGTTCTCGATTTCCGGTACCAGAGCCTCGAGCGACCTCGGTCCCAGATAGCGAACTGCGTCCTGCAAATTCTTGGTCCGGACCGTGTCCATGACACGCTCCAGAAAAGCAGTTTTGGGCCCAAATATCCGCAACTCCGCCATAGGGACAGTCTGTCGTACTCGCGCGAGCGCTTCGACGGCGACGTCCAATCCGTTCCGTTCAACGATCGATCCGTGGTACATGATCGCGAAACGTTTGCTGGCAGCTTGATCTGCAATCGCGTCCGAGTGTGGCGCCCGCAACGGGAAAATCTGGCCGTCCGGTGAATTCATGACGACCCCGATTTTCTCCGGGCGACAGCTTCGGGAGCTGATGAGTTGCTTCATCGCAAGGTTGACCGTGAGCACGGAGTCGGCCCGCGCGATACTCCACTTCTCGACTCTGCGAATCAGTCGAACGCTCCGGCTATCCTTGGCAAGGTTGAAAATCGTCATCATGAGTTCGGGCATCGGATCGTGTAGATCGAGAACCACCCTTGCTCCCAATGCCTTTGGCATCAGAGCGCTTACCACGAGGACGTCGGGCATATTGTGCACGTATACCAAATCATAGCGGCGGGTCAGCGAGCGTAGTGCAAAGATCGCGGATGAAATCAGAATGAAGGCACTGTACTGATACGCGTATTCGAACTTGCCCTTGCGCAGGCGCTTGAGCGGAACGCGGAAGACGTCGATTCCATTCAGGACCTCGCGTCTGGGAGCGCCTTCATCTCCCAGACAAATCAGCTCCACCTTCGCGCCTTCCGCTATGAGCGCATCCACCGCGCGACGTGGCCTCGGATCGGCCGGAAAAGACGAAAACGTAACCATCCCCACGAGCTTCCCCGCAAATCGCATGCCATTCGCGGGCTTCGAGGGGTGCACGCTCGACGCGGGATAACTAGGCTGGGTGATGGGAGAACCAATCATTTTCGCCGTCGAATCAGCGATGCAAACGGAACTGCGCAAAGGTGCGCCGTCGCAACAATCGACCTTCAGCGCTTTGATCCAGCCGCTTGCATGCTCTGAAGGCTCAGTTTCTTGCGCGCTTCGCGCTCGATCTTCGCCTGATTGGACACTCGGATTGCATTTAGAAGTTTCGAATCATCGAACTTGCGCAGGATTTCGATGTTGGGCATCACGCAGTGGCCGCCGATGATTCCCGGGAAGTACTTCGTCGTCGGGAAAAATGCGATCTCGTCGTAGAAAGAGATAATTTCCTCGTAGTCCACATTCCCCTGATCGCAATATCTCTCAACCTCCTGCGCCCAGGCGATCATCAGGCCGAAGTACGTGGTCTCCGTCAGTTTCGCTAGTTCGGTTGCTTCCGGACTCGACAAAATCCTCGTCTTGAGGCCCGCGAACTCAAAATGCTCGGCGGCATGCTTGCCGTCGGCAGGGTCCATGACTCCCACGAACTTTGTGTATCTGCGGAGTTCGTCGAGCATGCGCACGTGCTTGCCTCGCACCGGGCTGTGGGCTACAGCGGCGCCCGTGCGCTCCGCAACCGCTCGCGTGGTCCCGACCGCCACCGTGCTGTTGATGATCGTGAGCGTGGGCTTGAAAAGATCGATGTAACGGGCAGTCTCACCGATAAAATCCTTGATTTCGAATGGATAGCAGACGTGCAAAATGTCCACTTTTCCGATCGGCTCGCTGGGCGGCTTGATATCGATTCCCGCGACATGCTGGTGCTCTGAGAGGAGCGCGAGCAGGGGTCGGCCCACCTCTCCCAGCCCGACGACAACGACAGCGTTTTCTTCTTTCCCCGCGCGACTTTCATGTGCGCGCAGATTCGACGGACGCCGAGAAGCTTCGCCTAGCTTTGCCGACTTGGTACGCATTCGCATGGAGCCTTCCTCGCTCTTAGATTGATGGAACGCACAGCCTTGGCTGGACCTTCAGCCACAGATCTCTTGATGGCACATCGCGGGCACGACACTGCCAATGCTATTGCAGCGTTTCCACCCGTGGCAACATTGGAGAGAACTCCCCGCAGCCAACTGAGTCGCCTTCTTGCAGAGGTATGCCGAACTGATGCCTCCCTCTCGATCTCGAACCGGTAGTTAAACCCAGTTGGAGACGGTTCACTGATTCGAGCGAGGCGATGATTACCTAATGGGACCCCTTCCTGAGCCTTGAAGTTGCGAGTCTCTGGATGGGCTACCGCCATTGGCACCATCAAAATAGGCGTCAATTCTTTCTCTCGCGTAAATCTAAGAAAACACTTCCAAGAGAACAGACGCAATCAGACTGCCAGACCGCTTTAAGCTTAAAGAGTGAACAGCTAAGCCGGAGAGATCTCAACTAATTGATAAAAAGGAGTTTAGACACTATATGGATGCTCGTAACCTTCGACTAGCCTGGTCGGAAACGGGGCAATCAGGGAAAATTCTTACCACCATTTGCCCAGAGGGTTCCTCGCTGGCGCCGCTGGGCTGAGGAGCCCTGCCTCCCGCCTAAAATCGGCAATTGGGCGTTCCACCGAGTGCGTCTATAGCCCTTAATGTGTTGTAGCAGCCTTCGCAGCAGCCAGTGGCTTCGGCAGGCCAAGCCGGCCGAAGGCATAGAGCAGCCAGCCAAAATGATCGGGCCGCGCCTCGTATTGAATTCCGAGACTATTTACGTCAGTCTCGCGAGGGCTGTGTACGAAGCCCAGCGCGGCCCGCCAGCATCTCGCCCATCTTCCTCTCGGCCTGATGGAATCCCAAATCAGACCTCCATCCGGACTCCGAAGATCATTCCCGAGTTCATTCGCTCCAGCGATCCATGACAATCCCTTGAGCATCGGCTTCTGAAAACTCCGGCCTGTAGCTTCTTCCAGTGCGAACAGCGCACAAGGCGCTGTTCCATCCTGCTGCGCGGAAAACACGGGGTATCGGCTCACAACGCGACCGGCGCGCTTGTCGTAGAGGAACCACCACTGCCCCATTTCCCCTTGCAGAGCGCATATCGAGTTGGCACAGTTGAGCGCCGATTCGAGCGGTTCGTCAATGTGAAAGGCCCGTGCAAAAGTCGAGAGCGCATATATCGCGCAAATCTGATCGGAGAATGTTCCCAGGCGCCTATAGAAGACCTTGCGGGGAAATGCGGTAAGACCTGCATGTCCAAAAATACCGTCTTCGCTCTGATTATCCTTCAGCAAGCGGTAGGCATCCACTGCCACGTCGGTGAGATCTGGAAGCGCTTCGGGGCGCGCTAGCCGGACGTGCGCGATGCCGGCGAGAAACCAGGCGAGTCCTTCTGTGCGAGCTTGGCGCCCATCCGAATATGTCGTCAGCGCCTTCTCGAAATCATATTCCTGGAACAATGCCTCCACAAGGTCTGGAGCGCAAACTGACATAAACCAGGTCAATATACCCAAATCTCCGGCACTCTTCACCCAGCTCTTATCTTGCAGGACGGCCTTTCGGATCGAAGCGGTGTCGAAAGGGTGCGTTCCTCCAAATTCCTCCAAGCGATGCAGACCCAAGAGGGCGATCATCGTACGCTTTCGTGAGGGTTCATCCCGGCGGAACTCGCGATCCGTCAAGGTAATGCGATGAGAGAAGAGCCGTGCTTTTTCGTCAAACAGCGAAACGAGCGACTGCAATGCCAGAGAATTCAGCTCGGGAATATCCAGCTCCGATTCAAGATTTGGACGAACGTCGGCGCGTTCTTGGGCGGACGTCTTCCCAAGAAAGTTCCGCGCCGATGTTCCCATTCCGGAGAGAAATTCTCGCGTCAAGGTGCTCGATCGAGAAGAACTTGCAGGTTATGAAGCCTGCTGGCCTCAGCGAGTGGCGTAGGAAGTCGCGAATTGCGCGATGCTTTCAGCCACGCGTTTCTGCTGGTCCGAGGTCAATCCGGCAAACATCGGGAGTGACAGGATTTGATCTGCGGCGTTTTCTGACACGGGGAAATCGCCCTTTTTCCACCCCATCGCGGCGTACGCACGTTGCAAATGGACCGGGACGGGATAGTGAATGCCTGTTCCCACGCCAGCTTCGCTCAAATGCTTTTGCAGTTCGTCGCGAAACGGAGTACGCACGACGTAGAGGTGATACACGGATTTCGAATAACTCGCCTGAGTGGGCGCAACGACGCTTCCCTCCATTGGCGCGAGAAGTCGATCGTAGATGCGTGCACTCTCCCGGCGCTGTTCGTTCCAGCGCGTCAGGTGCTTCAGCTTCACGCGAAGCATACCCGCCTGCATCGAATCGAGCCGGCCGTTGTAACCTTCGACATCGTGATAATACTTTTTGGCCGAGCCGTGATCGCGCAGCACCATGCTCTTGCGCGCCAATTCCTGATCGTTCGTGGTGATGGCGCCGCCTTCGCCGCAGGCACCCAAATTCTTGCCGGGATAAAAGCTGAACGCAGCCGCGCGGCCAACTGAACCTGCCTTCAGCCATCGGTTCTGCTTCTTCGAAAAATACTCCGCACCGTGCGCCTGGCAGGCGTCTTCAACAACGATCAACCTGTATTGCTCTGCCAGCGCCATGATGGGATCCATATCGGCCATCTGACCGAAAAGATGGACCGGGACTACCGCCGTCACAGGTTTCCCGAGCGTCTTGTGCACATACCGCCCCGTCTTCGAATCCAAAGCGCAGCGCGTCTCCAAGTACTTGCGCAGTTTTTCCGGATCCATATTGAACGTGGTCGGATCAATGTCAACGAGATCGGGGCGCGCTCCTGCCTGCGAAATCGCCTCCGTCGTTGCGATGAACGTATTCGGAACGGTCAGCACGATGTCGCCGGGCTGGATTCCCGCGGCAATCAAAGCGAAGCGGAGCGCGTCCGTGCCGCTGTTCACTCCCACGCAATACTTGGTTCCGCAGTATTCTGCAAATTCCTTCTCAATACCCTCTACCTCTGGCCCACCAATAAAGCCGGCCGTCTCGATGACCCGCTTGCACACCTCCAACAACTCGGGTTCCAGCTCCCGGTGGAGGGTCACCAAATCTACAAAAGGGACTTTGGCATTCTGCGTCATTCGCTCACCTTTGGTGGAGTTGTAATGGAACGTAGGATCTTCGCCGGATTGCCGGCAACAATCGTATTCGCGGGCACATCTCGAGTCACGACGCTTCCCGCGCCAACGATTGCGTTCTCACCGATGACCACCTTCGAAAGAATCGTTGCTCCGGAACCGATCGACGCTCCACGTTTGACCAGCGTCGTTTCGACGTGCCAATCCGCTTCGGTCTGAAGATCGCCAGACGGCGCAGTCGCGCGGGGATAGGAGTCGTTGACAAAAGTCACGCCGTGACCGACGAATACGTTGTCTTCAATGGTCACGCCTTCGCAAACGAATGTGTGGCTCGAAATCTTGCAGCGCCGCCCAACACTCGCATTCTTCTGAATCTCGACGAAGGCGCCAATCTTGGTTTCGTCGCCGATCTCACAGCCATACAGATTAACGAACTTCGAAAGCTTGACCGACTGGCCCAGCTTCACACTCGGAGCAATGGAACAGAATTCGTTCTCGTTCACAGGCGGACCAGCTCCCCTCTCTTCTGGATCGACGCCTCGGCCGCTTCCAGCATCCGCACCACGCGCAGTCCGGCGTGACCATCGTTGAAGGGAGTCTTGTTGTTCGTGATACAGTCGGCAAAATAATCCAGCTCCACGCGCAGCGCTTCCAATTGCTCGACTTGTGGCGCCCACATATCGCCTGAGCGATAGCTCACGAGAAGATCACGGATGCCTTCTCCGGAGGCGATTTGAACGCCCTTGTCGTACACGCGGACTTTTTCATCCGCCACGAGATCGTTCCAAACCACCATCTTTTTCTGGCCGCCGATCAGCGTCGTTCGAATCTTCACCGGCGAGAGCCAATTCACGTTGATGTGCGCAATCACATTTCGGGGAAAATAGATCGTCATGAACGCCACATCTTCCACGCCGTTCAAGTGCTTTTCTCCCGTGGCAACCACGGCCTCGGGTTCGCCCTTGATGATGTGGTCCATGATGGAGAGGTCGTGCGGTGCCAGGTCCCAGATCACGCTGACGTCATGCTGAAAGAGTCCGAGGTTTACGCGCAGCGAATCGTAATAGTAGAGATCCCCGAGGGCGCCGCTTTCGGTGAGTTCGCGGATCTTGCGCACCGCTCCCGTGAACAAAAACGTGTGGTCCACCATGATCGTGAGATTCTTGCGAGCCGCCAGCTCGATCAGCTCCTCGGCTTGAGCGGAACTGGAGGTGAACGGCTTCTCGATAAACACGTGTTTCCCGTTCTCAAGTGCCCTCTTCGCCAGCTGGTAATGAGTCCAAACGGGCGTGATCACCGCAACGGCGTCGACATCCGGTGAACGAAGCACTTCTTCAGGGTCCGAAACCGCTCGGATTCCGGGGTATGCTTTTCGCACGCGGTTCAGTGCCGCGGGACTCTTGTCGCAAACCATCTCCACTCGCGTGGAGTCCAATCCGTGCAAATTCCGGACGATATTCGGGCCCCAATATCCGTAACCGATCACACCGATTCGTATCATAGTTCCTCTGTGGCCTGCGGAGAAAGCTTGGACAACGTTGTTGCGTTACTTCGAGACGCACCGACGCGCGGTACTCAGATTGGAGCTATCGCGGGTACCCTCAGTGACCAGAACCCGGATAGGCTATAAATCGACTCGTAGAGAGAAGCTGAATCCTTTTAAGAGTGCTTCAGCTGGTAATTTCAGAAAGCGCCGTCACCCGTAAATACTGCGCGTGGCGTCGCGAGAAGTATCCGAAGATCCAACCAAAGCGACCACCTCTGGGAATACCGCAGATCCAAACGGACCATGTCGTCGAAACAAGTTCGGCTGCGACCGCTCACTTGCCACAGTCCTGTTACACCCGGCTTGAGTTCCAGAACCCTGCGCCGATGCCAGAAGTCATAAACCTCAAATTCATAAGGTATCGGAGGGCGCGGTCCGACAAGAGACATCTCGCCGCGCAGCACGTTCCAGAACTGAGGGAACTCATCGAGACTCGTCTTGCGAAGAAAGTTCCCTAGCGGTGTGACCCGTGGATCGTTGGTGATTTTAAAAACGGCGGGCTCGGCCTCGTCCTTCTCTTGCTCCCTGGTCTTACCCGCGATGAAGCGATGGACGAAATCACGATGAACCCTCGAATCATTGTTCGCGTACATCGTTCGAAACTTCAGGCACTTGAAGCGTTTTCCAAACTCGCCCAGCCGCTCCTGTTCGAAGATGACCGGACCCTTGGACGTCAGCTTGATTAACAACGCGATCGCCGCCAGCATCGGAGACAGGATCAACAGTAGTAAGCCGCTGCCGACGATGTCCATTCCGCGCTTGACGACGATTGGGACCCGCTTCCTTGGGGTCTTCTGGGAAAGATCGGGGTACAGCTTGAGATCGGTCGCTCGATCAGGCCGGTTCTTGTCCCAGCTTTCCGGAAATACATGAACTGTGATGACCAGCTTCGATGCGATTTTGTGATCGAGATTGTCGCGCAAGGCCGTCACAACCTTGGAATGTAGGACTTCGGTGATCGGATTCGACCCCGTCACATTAATCTCCGTGAATATGACGGCGAGAATCGCACTGTCCTCGTACCAGCCGATAATGTCCGTCTCTCGAGTTGCATCGGATACTACGGACGTGAGCTGGTCGGTGAATGTCGTGGCGTTCCCATTTCTGTGAATTGAATGGGAGTCAAGCAGCATGAGTACGAATGGCTGGCGCGACCGCTCTGCTCGGCGGCGCTCAAGCGTCAGCATCGTGTGAAAAGTTTCTTGGTTGAGAACGCCTTCTCGCTTGGCTGGCAAGTGACCGAAGCGTGACAACGCCTTGCGGCCATTTCCTGGTCGCGGTCCTTCTTCTCCCAGCGCGGTAATCTTTAGATCGCTATTTCCCATTCGAGTTCCTGATGTCCTAGCTCTTCGGCGAGACCGAAGAATCCAGTCGCTCTGCGAACCAGCTACGATCGAAAACTGACAAGCCCGCGATCGAATGCCAATCTAAGCAACAACCCCTTGCAACAAGGGATGAGGAGCGACGCGTTTTAGAGATGCATCGCGAGAAGGGCCGATGGGGCTCACGCAGGAGCGGTCGATCTCCAAGGCCACTGAACGGCGCAGCAGCGAAACGGACACGACGATCCGGTGATTGCCTTTCAACTGAATCAGTATCCCTTCTAGACCTTGCAAAGCATCGTTCTCAATCCGAATTCTTTGCCCGACTTCCAGGTAGGGCCACGGCTCGGCGCGGAGCCCCGAGGAAATGACAGTCTGGATGGCAGCGATTTCACCGTCGTCCACAGGAAGTGGCACGCGACCACGGCCCACCACTGCGAGCACACCTGGCGTCACAAGAATTGGCAGGCGCTTCTGGGCGTCGAATTGGCAAAACACGTAGCCAGGGAACAAAGGGGCGTTTATCTCTCTGACTCTCCCGTTCCAACGTTTCTTTGTCTTAAAGGTGGGAAGAATAGTCTGGTAACCCTTCCCGGACAGCAGAACAGATGTGGAACTCTCCCAGCGAGTCCTGACCTGCAGCGCGAACCATCTCTGCGATTCGGTTTCGAGGCTCATAGTGGGTAAGCGGATCTCCTAACTCTCGGTTCAGTAACCGCTCTCTTGCCATCCATCTAGGCTACCGCCACAAACACTACCCTCAGGCACTAAGCATGTCGCAAATAGCGTGCCAGACTCCAGGAAGAGCCCAGTTCCCATAGAACCTTCCTAAATTATTGAATAGACATGCCTTATCTCTACCGATGGCTACCCGTCCAAATTGGAAGACAATATGTGGAAGCCGATTGCGTCGACTTTAGTGAAAACTCTTGCCACCATTTGCCAAGATGTTTCCGTAAGAAATTGGCTCCTACCTGTTAGCCTCGACTTCTCGGTTAACACCGGCTATCTGCCATGTTTATAAGGTGTTACATAGCGATGGCGCTCTGCGTCACTCGAGGCATGAGTCTTGAATCGTTGCGAGGTAACGTGCGAACCGGATGAGAGTTTGGACAACCTCTTCCGAATGCTTCTCACTCTGAGATTGTGTCACGAGAAACCGGGTCCCTTGAGAAACACCCGCGCTGGCTCACACGTTCAAAAAAGCTGAGGTTTTCAATTGGGGGAAAGCAAGTTCAACGCTGACCGAATTTACTTACGCACGCCCTTCGATTCGCCATTGCCGTAGCCATAGCGGTAGGCGTGGTAATACTGCGAGCTATACATGTGAGCCTCACCCACAGCATTGAGCACGACTCCAACGATATTCCGACCCTGCAACTCTTGATAGGCTCTCTGAGCTACCGCGGAAGGCGTCGATCCGGCCTTCACAACAAGGAGAACTCCCTGACAGATGTCTGCCAAAATGCTGGCGTCCGCTACCGGGAGACACGGCGGCGAATCAACTATGACCCAATCGAAGACAGGTGTAACTCGATCGAGCAGCTTTTTCAGCCGCCCGTTGGAGAGTAACTCGCTCGGATTGGTCACCTCGTTTCCGCCAGGAATAAAACAGAGATTCCCTTCAGGGCCGTGCTGGATAACGGCCATCTCATCGGCTTCGCCGCGCAAATAGTCGGTGAGTCCGGGAGCGGCGGGAGCGCCGAGAAGCGTGTGAACCCTTGCACACCGTAGGTCCGCATCGATGATCAGGGCGCGGCGATCCGGTTGGCGAACGATTGCCTGCGCTAGGTTCACCGTCACGAATGTTTTACCTTCTCCGGGAATCGAACTCGTGACCAACAGAGTTCGAACCGGCTGATCGCCGCGGAGCTGATACAAGCGAGAGCGCAAAGTTCGAAATTGCTCCGCGCCATGCGTGCTCAGCCCCGGATTGAAGAAGACGTTCACGTTCGGATCGAAATGCCATTCCGGGTGCGCGCAGCGCGTGCGGAGATCATCGAACCGCAGGTAGTCGGACGCCGGCGTACCGGCGGATGCGGTCGCGGAAGCTGCGTCAACCACCGCAGCCACCGACGCGCTACTCTTCCAATCGCTAGCGGTAGGAGCCGCGCCCTGCGGTGGCGGGGCGACTTCCGTCGCCTGGACGGTTGCCCTCTCTTGTTGGGCCTTCTTGAGCGCTTCGTGGATACGACTCATGATTTCCTTTCGCGCGACGGTACCGCATTGATGTGACGCAAGCGTCCGAGTAGCTCATCCAAGTTCTCAAGCAGAGCTTGGGTGTCGGCAGATTGTGCCGCTCCAGGGACAGAGCCCATCGATGCCACGGGCGCGACTTCATCGAGCTGAAATTCCCGCGCCACCTCCTCCACCAGATGAGCAGGTACCGGCCTCAAGCTGTCGACGTACGCATTGATCATCGAGTGCTCGCATAGCAGGTTTATCACGCGGGGAATCCCCCGCGAATACATGTGCACCGTTTGAATGGCTTCCTTGGAAAAAATAGGCTCGCCGTTGGCACCCGCAATCCGCAAGCGCTCAGCGATGTAACCGAAAGTTTCTTCCAGCGAAAGCGCGGCCGTGCGGCAGCGCAACGTGATTCGCTGCCGAAGTTGGCGCAATTGCGGGAGTTTTAGCTTTTCTTCGAGTTCCGGCTGGCCGGTCAGCACGATTTGCAGAAGCTTTTCCGTGGCTGTCTCCAGGTTGGTCAGGAGTCGAATCTCTTCGAGCACTTCGGGCGAAAGATTCTGCGCTTCGTCGACGATCAGCACCGCAGTTTCCCCCGCGCGATAGCGCTCCAGGAGCCACTGGTTGAGCCGCAGCAACACCTGGCTCTTCTCACGCGATTCGTAGGGAATATCGAAGTCCGCCATCATGAAATCGAAAAGATGGTTGACCTCCAATTGCGAGTTGAAGATGTAGGCCGTCGCCACCTTCTGCCCGCGCAGCCAATCGAGCAGCCGGTTTAGCAGCGTGGTCTTGCCAGTACCCACTTCGCCCGTCAACAGAATGAAGCCCTTGCGGTTCTGAATGCCGTACGTCAGTCCCGCGAGCGCTTCTTGAATGTGCCGCGTCAGGTAGAGATATCGCGGGTCCGGGTTGACGTTGAACGGGCTTTCTCGCAGCCCAAAGAATCTCTGATACATGTTTTTTCTTAGGCTCCTGCGCCCAGACTCAAGTTAGAATCCGCCGGGCGCATCAACGTTGACTTGCTCGACTTCTTGCTCAGCACAGGATCGATCGCCGGAATCATTGCGAGCACAGGTAGTCGCAGAGCCAATTCGACATCTCGCTCAGACTTCAGCGACGTATCTTTAAGCTCGAGCAGAAAAGCAAGGCCGAGGCCCAAACCGAGTCCGCTGGCCAGCCCGCCCAACGCGAAGAGCTTGCGATTCGGAAACGTAGGCCTGTCGGGCAAGTTGGCGGGATCCAACACTCGGAATTGCTCTCCTCGCTGTTGTTGGTCCAGATCGTGCGACATTGCAGACGCATCCCGCTTCTTTAATAGATCATTATAGGAGTCTAGAGCCGTTTGATAGCCTCGCGTCAATTCCTTATACTGCTCCTCCACAACCGGGCTCGCCTGAACGCGCTCTTGATAAAGTTTGATCTGCTGTTTGATTTGTTCCTGTTCCCGGGTTTTCTCCGAAATCAGTTGGTCGGCCGTATGGACTTGTGCCCGCCACTGTGTGATTTGTGCAGGCTCGACGACAGCCTTCGAGGTCTTATTCGGATCAGACGTTCCTTTCGGATCTTCGCTTTCTGCAATCTTCTTTTGCAGTGCTGCGATGTCGGCCTTTGCCTTGATTACGTCCGGGTAATCGTCCGTGTACCTTGCTTGTAGACTTGCGAGTTGCGTCTCCAAAGCCGAGAGTTGCTGTTCGAGCGTATCCGGGTTGTGGCCGCTCTGAGCCGCTTGCCAAGCTGCGACTTGCTGCGTCAGCATGGATTCGGCGAACGTCTTGTCCTGCTGGGCGCGAGCGAGGGCCTGGTTTGCCGCGTCGAGTTGTGAAGTCAGTCCGGTTAGAAGGTTCAGGTTCGTTTGCTCGTCGTCCGGAAGCGAACCAATATAGCGGCTTTTAAAAGCCGCAAGCTTGGCATCCTGCGCGTCCAAATCTGTTTTCGCTTCGGCTAGCTGCTGAGACAAGAACTCAGTTGTTTGTTTCGAATGCTGTTCTTGAATGCCGATACTCTCCTCGATGAACATGGACGTGATGGCCGTGCACACGCCTTGTGCCGTGTGGGGATCGTCCAAAGTCACGCTGACGAAGAACCCCGGCAAATCCCGCCGCTGCGTTTCGGCCATCGGCTGCACGGGGGTCACTTCGATCGCCTTCTGTAATCGGGCGACTAGCTCATCCATGGATCTCTTATAGATCTCTCCCGGATACAATCCGAATTGGTGAATGATCGGCTCGAGGCGCGTGCGGCTGAGTATTTGCTGTTGCATGCTGGCTAGCCGCTCGTTAACGCTGATGGTATCCACTTGCGGTACGATCGTTGTTGACACGCTGGGCGGCTCAACCAGCACCAAAGTTTGCGATTTGTATTGACTAGGAATGACTCGCGAGATCCCGTACGCCAACGGAGGGCCGATGAGAGTGAGCGTTACAATGAGAACCCATCGCCGGCGAAACATCGCGATGTAGTCTGCAGGCGTTAACTCACGCTGAACGTTTTGTTCGATTGCCATCTATTCTCCTGCCGGGTGCCGCTTGCGCACGTATTAAAAAAGGAGCGGCCGCTCGTGCCAGCCCACTCCTAAAGAGATCACATTCCGTATCACACTGGTTCCGCACGTTGCTGCGATGCAGAATGCCGCATTCGAATCTTGATACTGCAACTGATACGTCAGAGTCACTCCCAGCGTCCGTCCCAACGGATGCGTAAGGCTGCCGCCTGCGAACCAGTAATCATACTTCTGATTGAACGGAGTCGTGCCGCCGAGGGTCAATCCCTGATTTCGGGTATACCCCCCTTGGATGCCGCTCGAAAACGTCCGCGAGACTTGTCGTGTCACCGATCCCGTGACGACATCTGTAAGCGCACCCGCCAACACGCCCGAACCACCGCCTGCTCCGTGACTGTAGGTGAGCCCAAACATGTTCCGCTGCGCCTGCCAAAGGAGCGACGTGTTCAGCGACCAAAAGACTTGCGTCACTGAACTCGCTGTGGACCCTGTGTCTCCTCCGCCGCCCGAGGCCCCTCCACCGCCAGTAATGGGCATACGGGAGAACACGACCTGTGGCCCGGCTGCGATCTGAAAGGCGAGCCTGCCAGTGACCCGTCGGCCATACGAAGCCTGCACCGTATGAGTGCTAATCGATTGGTCCGCGTTGCTAAAGCGGAATCCAGAGAAGGTATACAGTACGGCGATCGTGTCCTTCCGAGTCGCCTCGTAGTTGTAGCCACCACGGAAACTCACATCGCCATAGTTGAAGAGATCGCTGTCGAAGTAGTGCAACAGAGAATAGCCGCCAACAAAAGTGAGCGAGGTGCGGGGCGTCAGATAGGTATCAACCTGCGTCACGAACGAGTTCCCGAGATTTTGACCTCGTCCCACCAAAAGGGATTGGCCTTGAGCGAAGCCCGCACCCAGTCCGGTCGGACCATTTCCGGCAGCGCCACCGAGACCGCCGAATCCGAGAGCGGATTCCGGCAGATAGTTGAGTTGATCGAAGAAAGAGATCGCCGCACGACGAAACGAAAACTTGTCGGCAAAGCTCAACCCCTGCACGATTCCGTTCGGTACGTTGCTCTCGGACGACAGCATTCCACTGGACGTGTAACTAAGCGTCATGTTGGAATTGCCGGAGATTCGATGCACGTCTACTCCGCCCGACACGGACGTCCATGCGCCCCAGCTGGTCTCGTTCGTAGCTTCTAGCGGATTCGAATCGGCGGATGCAGAAAGATCGAAATGCGGCTGCCAATAACTGCGCGTCGTGGGTTCACCCAGTGAAAGATTCTGGGCCCCCGCCAGCGAGCGATTGTCCGGAGCGAGCTGATCTGAATTATCGTTCGCGCTGTCGGAATCGCCGTTGTCCGCTGCCGAGGCGAGCGGTGAACGGTATGCTGGAATCGGCGCAGCAGCCTGGTCCGAAGACTGTTGCTGATTTTGGCTTTGCTGCTGCGCCTGGACTGGGACTACTCCCAACGCGACGACGCAGAGGGTGGTCCAACAAATGTTTCGCAGCGCTTTCATCATTAGGGCACCACGATCGTGTCGCCGGCTTTCAGCGTCACGTTCTCGTCCGATCGTTTCCCATCAATCACGTCTTTGTAGTTGAACGGATACTTCACTTGCTTCCCGTTCTCCATCCGGAACATGTAAATCTTCTTTAGGTTCGCGAATTGCGTAAAACCACCTGCGCTCGAAAGTCCTTGTAAAATTGTCATCTGCGGCAGCAGCGGATAAGCGCCTGCGCGGTTGACTTCACCAAGAATGTAAATGCGCTGGCTATTGATCTGAGACACAATCACCGTCACCTGCGGATCGGTGACGAATTTCTTCAGATCGTTCGTCAGGTGCTCGGCCAGTTGCGTCGGTGTCAATCCCGCCGCCTGCACGTCGTTTAGCAGAGGCAACGAAATCTTTCCATCGGGACGCACCGGTACGGTGCGCGTCAATTCGGCTTCCTTCCACACGCTGATGTCGAGCACGTCTTGCGCGCCGATCACGTAGTTCGGATCCTGCGCCGCGGGCTTTTGTGCGGCGCCGCCATTGGACGTCGCTGCATTCCACGGAATCGGTTCATAGGCTGTCGTCTGGGCCCACGCGGGTGTGACCAGCGCTACGAGCAAAAGAATCACCGACAAACGGCTTTGTTTCGACATCAGTCTCTCCGGCTCCCCTATCTGATTTCCGTTTCCTCGAACCCAATCTGCTTCAGCTTGTACAGCAGCGACTTGTAGCTGATCTGCAACTCCCGCGCGGCGCGCTTCCGATTCCAACGTGTTCGGGTCAGCGCTTTGATGATCAGTTCCCTCTCGGCCTCGCGTGATGCCGCCCGGGCCGCAGCCTTCAGAGAAGAGCCTTGCACGGGCATCGGCTGCGTGACTTTCTTTTGCGAGGCCGGAATACTGAGCTCCGCAATCGCCAAAGCTTCGTCGTCAAGCGCCACGATTTTCTTCACCACGTTTTCAAGCTCGCGAATATTCCCCGGCCACGAATAGTCCAGAAACGCCTGTAGCGTCTGCGGACTCAACGAACGGCGCGGACGTCCGAATTGCGCCGCATGCTTCGCGAGCAGGAATTCGGCGAGAAGCGAAATATCTTCCTTGCGATCCCGCAGTGGAGGCAGCCTCAAGCAGACGCCGTTAATCCGGTAATACAGTTCGCTGCGAAACCGGCCCGCGCGCATCTCTTCATCCAGATTCCGGCTCGTCGTCGAAACGATTCGCGCCGTGAGCGATCCCCTGCGCGATCCCGCGTCCCCGTCCGGCAGCGCGCAGAGAAGGTTGCGCTGGCACGCGGCGTCGAGCTCGCCGATCTCGTCGAAAAACACCGTGCCGTGGCTGCTCGCCCTCCCGTCGGTTCCGCGGTTGTTATCCGACCCCAGCTCTGCAGAGAGTGCTGTAGGATTCATCGACGCACAGGCGATCCTCGTCAGCGGCCGTTCCGAATGTTGCGATAGTCGGTGAATTCGATTCGCGAACATCTCCTTGCCCGTGCCGCTCTCGCCGACAAGCAGCACCGGGATGTTCGTTGGCGCGATTTCAGCAATCACGCCCTCCAGGGTTTGAATGGCCGGGCTGGCCCCTCCGATCCAGCTCGCGTCCTCTTGGATCAATACTCCGCCCGTTTTGTCAGTCGTCATGCGATTGTGTGCCTTGCCAGCCGACGCTCCGAGCTTTGGCGACGATCTCGCCCCTCGCCCCGCGAATTGAGTTTGCAATGCGGATGCCAGCACCCTCATACACCGAAAACAGCCTCGAATGCCATGTAGCGCTTTTATTTTCAGTGAGTTACAAAAAGTCTCTCGAATTCTGCCCCATGAGTCGTTCTTTAAGAAAGTCCCACGCAGCTTCCACCTATGGGCAAAACACTTGCCCCTTTTCCTCTCAAAACAAAGACAATGCGCTGTTCTCCTAGCTGCTTCGAATTACGCTGCTTACAAAACGTTTACGTCCGTAACGCCGGGAATTAGGGACATACAATAACCCAGATGTGGAACTTTACTTCCACTGTAGGGCTTTGACATCGCCCAGAGCCTCGCCCCTGAAGAGTTTCAGACTCTTGGTCTGGGCCTTATCAGATGTCACGTAACCTATTTAGTGTCAGAACCTTAGCTGAAATCGAACTGTTCTTGTGCATCGGCCCCGGACCGGACGCTCGATTGCATGTTGGTATTCGTCGTAGTACGGCTGTGAGCCATGTCCAGCCGGTCGGCTTGCAAGGAGCGAAATGACTTTTCGCGGGAAACACCGTCTCTGGTTTGCCTTAGCGGTTGGTGCTTGTTTGCTGGCTGGGTGTTCGCTGAACCCACAGGTCCGCAAAAAGAAGTACGTGGACAAGGGCAATTCGTACTTTCAACAAGGCAAGTACCGCGAGGCGGTGATCGAGTACGAGAATGCGATTCAGATTGATTCTAACTTCGGTGATGCTCACTTCGGCCTGGCGCAGTCGCTGTTGAAGGAGGGAGATTGGCCGCACGCTTATCAAGAATTGACGAAAACCGTCGAGCTCGAACCCACCAATTGGAACGCACAATTGGCCCTCGGCGATCTCCTTCTTGCCGGCCACCGCTTTTTGGACGCGCGAAGCCGGGCTGAAACCATCCTGGCCGGGGACCCTCAGAACGCGCGAGCTCAGGTGCTCCTCTCGAGCGCCGATGATGCCCTCGGACAATCCCCCCAAGCAATCGTCGAAGCGCAACAAGCTATTCAGATGGATCCGAATCGATCGGCATCCTACCTGTTTCTCGCGGAACTCCAGGAAAAGAACAAAGACGTTGCCGGGGCAGAACAGAATTATCAAAAAGCGATTTCTGTGGATCCGAAGTCAGTGTCGGCTCTTCTCTCACTCGGAACTTTCTTGGCGCGCCAGAGTCGTTGGGCTGATGCACAAGCGCAGTTTCAAGCTGCCATCACGCTCGCTCCGAAGGATCCCGCGCCGCCGGCCGCCCTTGCCCGTCTATTTCTGGCGCAAGGTCAAAAAGACATGGCCGAACAGACCTTGCGGGACGCCAGCACCACCTTTAGGGATAATCCGACCGGCTACCGCATGCTTGGAGAATTCTATTTGGCCCAGGGAGAATTGGACAAGGCATACGCGGAGTTCACCTCGCTACACACACAGCATCCGGCGGATCAGCTCGTGACGAAGGCCTGCGTCGAAATCCTGCTTCAGCAGAATCGCCTGGACGATGCAACCAAGCTGAATGACGCCATCCTGAAGGATTCCCCTTCCGATCCCGACGCGCTCATCGCGCGCGGCGACATTCTGATCCGTCAGGGCAAGCAGAGCGACGCAGTCCCGGTTCTTGCCACGGCGGCCAAGAATGCGCCCAACAATGCGATGGCCCACTATCAACTCGGAGTGGCTTATGCGGGCGTGTCGAATTTCGGCCAGGCTCAATCCGAGTGGCAGCAGGCAGCGCGCCTCCGCCCCAATATGAAGGAGCCGCAACGCGCACTCGCGGCGCTCGCCGTGCGCAAGGGCGACGCAGCCCTGCTGGCCAGTAGTGGCGAACAACTGATGAAGCTTGAGCCAAAATCGTCTGAAGGTTACATCTTCCACGCTAGGGCGCTCTACACGAATGGAGACAAGGCGGGAGCGGAAGCAGATCTGAAAAAGGCCATCGACGTCGCACCGCAAGATCCGGCGCCTTACACGCGCATGGGCGAGTTGCGCGCGCTGCAAAATCAGCCTGACGAAGCTGTGAAACTCTACGCGCAGGCGCTGGCACTCAACCCGTCTGCGTCGGATGCGCTAGCGGGACTCGTCAACATCGACCTGGCTCGCAAGCAGCCGGCGCAAGCGGTCCAGCGCATTCAGGCCCAAATCGCGAAAGTTCCAAACAACAGCAATTTCTACCTGCTGCTCGGGCAGGCTGAACTCCGCGTTCAGAGTCCAGGCAAGGCGGAAGAAGCGTTCGAGAAAGCGATCGATCTCGATAAGAACAATGTAACAGCCTTCTTGTTTCTCGCGACTACGGAATCGGCGCACGGATCGGTCGATCAGGCGATCGGGAATTACGAGCGCGCTCTTCAGGATAATCCCAAGGATGTCCGGCTGTACGTTCGGCTCGGCAGCCTCTTGGAGGCCCGCGGAGAATGGCAAAAGGCGCAGGATCTGTATCAGAAAGCGCTTCAAATCCAGCCGGATTATCCCGCTGCGGCCAATAATCTGGCTTATCTAATGCTGGAGCACGACGGCAACGTCAACGTCGCTCTTTCACTCGCTCAGACGGCCCGACGCGGAATGCCCGATTCTCCCAACTCGGCCGACACACTCGGCTGGGCTTACTACCATCAGGGCGCGTACGCATCCGCGATTGATACCCTGCAAGATGCCGTGAGTGCGGACCAGAAGAACCCAACGTACCACTACCACCTCGGCATGGCATACGAGAAGGCAAACAACTACGCGATGGCAAAGAAGCAGTTCGAATCCACGCTTCAGATCAGCCCGAATTTCCCCCAAGCGGATGAAATCCGAAAGGTACTTTCCGAGTCGGCGCCAGCGCACGACTGAAGCTGCGTCTGGCGCCACGAGCACGCATGCGAACGTAACCCCCGCTGCCCCGCCTTGATTTTTCGGCCCGCCAGGAATCTAATTGAGCCGTCCGGCTAATCTCCTCTATAATTGAGTGTTTGTCGAGCAGGGAAAGGCCGCACCGACGATATGTTGAAAAGCATTCAGCAGCGCGATTTGCCTCGGAACCGCTGGATCAAGATCACCATGACCGTATTTCTGGGTCTGATCTGCGCCAGTATGCTGACGTATCTCATTCCAGGCTTGATGAGCGGTACGACAGGCGCGACCAGCCCCGATGCCGTGGCCACCATCGCCGGGCAGAGCATCACCGTGCTGGATTTCCAGCAGCAGTTCAACCAGGCGACGCGCAATCAAGCGATCCCTCCGATGCTGCGAGCCGCCTACGCCAAGCAGATTCTCGATCAAATGGTTTTCCAGCGCGCACTTGAATATGAAGCGGACCGCCTGGGAATCCGCGTCACTCCCGAGGAAGAGACCGAGCGCATCAAGGAAGTTTTGCCGACAGCCTGGTCGGGCAACACCTGGCTGAAAGATCGCTACGCCGATGAAGTGCAGACGCGCACGGGAATGGACGTGGATCAGTTCGAGACACTTCTCCGCGACCAGATGCTTCAGGACAAATTCAAGGAGCTCGTGACGGACGGTATCACGGTGAGCCCGCTCGAAATCGCGCAGGAATTTCAGTTGCGAAACGAGAAAGTGAAGATCGATTTTGCGTTGATCAAGCCTGCTGATCTGGCCGCGTCGATCCATCCCTCCGATGCCGACCTTTCGGCCTGGTTTGCCAAGAATTCGGCGCGCTACCAGGTACCCGAGAAGCGTTCCGCTCGCTACGCGCTACTCGATCTTGCCAAGCTTCGCGCCGGCGCCCTGGTCAGCGATGACACGCTTCGCGCCTATTACAATTCGCACATCGACGATTACAAAGTCGAGAACCGGGTTCACGTCGAGCACATTCTGTTCAAGACGATTGGCAAGACGGACGCCGAGGTCGCCGAAATCCGGCAGAAGGCCGAAGACGTCCTGAAACAGGCACGGCACGGCGCCAATTTCGAAGACCTCGCCAAGAAATACTCCGAGGATGACGCCACCAAACCGAAGGGCGGCGACCTCGATTGGATCGTCGAGGGCCAAACTGTGCCGGAATTCCAACGGGCTGCCTTCAGCCTGCCGAAGGGCTCGATTTCGGACCTCGTGAAAACTCAGTACGGCTTTCACATCATCAAAGTCCTCGATCACGAAACCGCCCACACCAAGAGCTTCGAGGAAGTTCGCGATTCCATCCTTCAGCCCGTGCTCGATCAAAAGGTCAGCGCCGAGGCGAACGACATCTCGAGCCAGATGGCCTCTGCGGTCCGGCAGTCCGACCGGCAATCACTCGATGACCTAGCGAAAAAATTCCACTTGGATTTGGGTGAGACAGCTCCCGTCGCTGTCACCGACACGATCTTGCCGTTGGGCAATTCGCCCGAGTTGCATCAGGATCTCTTTGCGCTCCATCCAGGCGAACTCAGCCAGCCGATCCAGGTCGATAGCGGCTTCGTGATCGTCACGGTGAAGGAGATTTTTCCGGCTCACCAGGCTACCCTCGCCGAGGTGCGCGACCGCGTCCTAGCGGACTACCAGCATGAAAAGTCCTTGGATCTTGCGCGCACGCGCGCCGGCGATCTCGCCAAGCGCGCTCAGGCTGGCGAGGATTTCGCCAAGGTGGCGAAGTCGCTCGACCTCACAGTGAAAAACTCCGATTCGTTCGCGCGATCCGGCTCGATTCCAGACGTCGGCACCGGCCGGCAGGTTGGGGCCGCGTTCAATATGAATGTTGGGCAAGTCAGCCAGCCGACCCAAATCGGCGAAAATTGGGTCGTCTTCCGTGTCGCGTCCCATGACAGCATCAACCCTGCCGATATTGCCACCCAGCAGGAAGACCTCCGGCAACAATTGCTGCAGACTAAGCAGAGCGCGGCGTTCGAGGCATTCCATAAAGCCCTCGAGGATCGCCTGAAGAGCGAAGGCAAACTCACCATCAATAATGAAGTGCTGGACCGCATCAGCCGCTCCAGCTAAGAGGGATTCAAGCGCGACTTCCTCCGTAAGCATCTATAAATAATAGGCTTATATTTTAGAGTGCCATCCCTTGCTCCACATCCAGCGCTTCGCTAGAATATGACTATCCGCAGGGCCTGTCCCGTCGCCAGCGGGACCTAACTGCAGGCGGGAGCCTCCCCAGCCTGAGGGACTCTGGCAGCACGGTTCTTGGACCGATTCTCCCTGAGGAGCAATTCTATGCCGACGAAACGATCTGAGGCAGGCACGCTCGAAGTACTTCTTCCCGAAGCGGAGAACCCACGGCGGTCGTCCCATCGTGGGGCGTCCGGCGCGGTTTCCGGGAGAAGCAAGCCGAGGAATATCATGTCAGCGAAAAATGGGGCCAGCACCAACGAATATCTCTGCGCCATCGAACGAAATCAGAATGGTAAGTACAACGTGCGGGTGAGGGCCCTGTTCACGCTTGGCGGCCTGGCAACAGACGAGGACAGTTCTGCCCAGGTCAGCAACGATTCCCGCGGCCGTTGGACGCTACCGGTCTATTTTCTTGCTTCGTCCTTTAACGCGGCGATGAAAAAACTCGAGGAATCGCTCCAACTGTTGCAGAAGAACGAAGACCGCCTCCGCTTCTGGGGTGTGGAGCGCACCGACGATCCCAAGCTCGCCGGGGATCTATTGCAGGAATTCGGTCTGTGGCTCGACCGGCGCCGGGAATTCCCGCGCAAGATTGCCGAGTTGGGCGTTCCCCGCGAGCGCCCGGTGCCTGCGTCGATGTTGGCGCCGGTGCGGCGCGTCCTCGCAGACTCGGTCGCACAGGAACGCCCGGTCGACCGCACGGCGATGGCCGGCGACTGAAAACGCGACTACTCGATTCACCTTCCCAGCAACTTACAAATGTGGTTGACGCGTTAATCCGACTCGGGAGCTACTTCCCGCGGAGGACGACCTCGCAGTGCGCTACCACCACATCGTTGAGCGAGAGGCGGTACTTGTACGAGCCCGGATTCAGTCCAGGGCGCGCGGCGCCGCTCGAAAGACGCACGCCGGGAGGGGCTTGAAACACGTTGGACCCAAATGGCGAGCGCTGCGGATCGAATTCGATTTTCAGGTTCCCCGCGTTTGAAAACCAGGTCACCTGCTCGCCGGGATCGATCACGACGGCTTCCGGAAGCACACCTACCATCACCATTTTTTCAGCAGCCATTCATCAAATCCTGTAGACAGCCGGAGCTACGAAGCAATTTCACGGACGGCCGCGGCGATGTGCCGCGCGGAAATCCCGAACGCGTCCACCAATTCGTCCGGCTTCCCGGAATGGGGCATATCCCTGACGGCGAGCATGCGGTACTTCGACGGCGCGACGCCTGCTTGCGCGAGCGCCCCAAGAACGGCTTCGCCGACGCCGCCTTCGGGCCAATGATCCTCGACGGTCACGAGACGTCCGCCGGTGGCGTTGATCTGCTCGGCGAGAGCCTTGCCATCGATCGGTTTCACGCAGTAGAGATCGATCACGCGAACGGCCGTCCCCTGCGATTTCAATTCGTCGGCCGCCTTCAGCGCTTCGTGCACCGTGATGCCCGCACCGATTACGGTGACGCGGTCCTGCGCGCTCTGCTTGGGAACCTTGAAGCCGGGAACCGGAAACTTTTCATCCTTCGAATAGAGGATCGCAGTTTTCGGGCGCGACGTACGCAGGTAGTTGATGCCGCTGCGCCTCGCCATCGTTTCGACCAGCCGCTCGGTGGACACGGCATCGCTCGGATAGAAAACCGCCGAACCGTGAATCGCGCGAAACATCGCCAGATCCTCGAGCGCCATTTGCGACGGCCCGTCTTCGCCGATCGAAACGCCGCAGTGCGAGCCGCACAGATTGATATTGCTGCGGCTGATGGCGGCCATGCGGACATTGTCATACGCGCGCGAAAGGAAGCAGGCGAACGTGTCGAGGAAGGGCACTTTGCCGCGCGCCGCGAGCCCAACGCCGAGGCTCACCAGATTCTGTTCCGCGATGAAGCCCTGGTAGAAATGGTCGGGAAACGCGTTGCCGAACATGTCCGAGAACGTGGAGTTCTTCACGTCTCCTGAAGCCGCGACAACACTCGGATTCACGGCACCGAGTTTCTTGAGCGCAAAGCCATAAGCTTCGCGGGTCGCGACCGGCTTGCCGGCCTCGTAATCAGGCGCGGCGGGAGCAGGGAAATCCGGAGGCTTCGGGAGCGATTTCCTCTCGTAGGATTTTCCCGGATCGGGAGGAACTTCGATCGGGCCGCCGAGCTCCTGGATCGCCTGCGCGAGCATATCTTTTGGAAATGGCTTGCCGTGCCAATTTTCTTTTCCAGCGACCTCACTGAATCCGTGGCCTTTTACGGTGCGGGCAACGATAACTTGCGGGCGGCCCTTCGTGGCTTTGGCGCGGTCGAGAGCGCCGAGAACCGCACTGACGTCATGGCCATCGATCACTTCGGCCGCAAATCCTTCCGCGGCGAATTTGGCGCGGTACGTTTCCATGTCGTGCTGATACATGGTGGGCTGGCTCTGGCCGAGCGCGTTCACGTCCGCGATCACCGTCAGATTGTCGAGCTTGTAATAGCCCGAGAACGCAGCAGCTTCCCAGATCTGGCCTTCCGCCATCTCGCCATCGCCGAGTAAGACGTACACGCGCGTCGAACTCTTATCGAGACGCGCGCCGATCGCGAGTCCCGCTGCCACGGACATTCCCTGCCCAAGCGATCCCGTCGCGGCGTCGACCCCGTGAATGCGCGGCGTGGGATGGCCTTCGAGCTCGCTCGAAAATTCGCGCAGCGTCATCGTGCGCGACGCGGGAAACACGCCTGCCTCCGCGAGCGCGGCGTAGAGCACGGGAGCGGCGTGGCCCTTCGAAAGCACGAAACGGTCGGTGTCCGGGCCGTTGGGATTTTTCGCATCGAACTTCATGGCGTAGAAGAAGACGCCGGCCATCAATTCGGCGGCCGACATACAAGATGTTGGGTGACCCGAGCCCGCGGCGGTGGTCGACATCATCGAGAGAATGCTCAAGCGCCGCGCTTTTTCTTTGACGGCAGCGATCGTGGAGGCGGATGGCCCAGCTGACGAGGTCGCGCTCATGAGGTCGGCTCCTTGGACGGTGTGCGTGCGCAGACGGTGAATATTACATCGTTCGGGCGCGGTGCGCGAGCCGGTTTCTGGGACACATGACAAATCGGGAGGCCGGGTTTCAGTTTCGAGTAATGCGACCCGCGATTGAGTGTTTTTCGTGAGTTACTCGGATTTCTACTCGGCAGCAGTGTCGAGTAGAAACTGTGCGATTGCGCATTCCGAGCGCTCACCATCTCTGGCCTCGAGCCTGGCATCTACGCCATCTCCTTGCGTGAGGTTCGAATCCGAACCTCCGACCACTCGCGGCCGCAATTCGGCCGCATTTCAGGCTGGCGGCATGTGTGGCGGAGCGCAACCGGGTTGTTGCTCCATTGCCGTTTGCCATGACCCGACGAAATTGGGTGTCGCTGTCAGTCGTGCGGCGTGAATCGTGCTTTTGCAGGTGGACTCACGCGCCTACAATTGGGGTCTCCCCAGGTTGCATTGGGCGGTCAAGGGACGGCCGTCGCATTTGGAGGCGCTGCTCATAAGCTAAGTACGGACTTGCGGCCGGCCGCAAATAAAAAAGAGTGCGCCACCTGACGGATGCTTACTTCTCCTGCAGCGACGCCAGATAATCGCAGAGGTTCTTGACGCGTTGCTTGACGGCAGTGTCGTTTTGTTTGTCGTTGAGGAAGAGGAAGAGAGTTCCCCACGTGGGCATGTCGGTCGAGCCGTGAGCGGCGACGCCAGGGCCAAAAAGGAGAATGCTGGAAACGTAGGTGTCAGGGAATTGTCCGCCATGACGCCTGGCGAGTGTGGTCAGATCCGGTGGCGGCATTTTGAGCACGGATGCAGTAGGGCCATGACCCTTGGCATCGGCACCGTGACAGGCAGCGCAAAATTGTTTGTATATGTTCTCGCCCGAGGGCACGTAGATCGGCGGAAACTGTGCGTCAGACCGTCTCCCTGAGAAGGCGTTGGATTGCGTCACGGTTACCGAGGCACTTCCCCAAACCGAAGTGTTGGCGTTGGAGACAGCCGTAATGGTTGCGCTGCCCGCAGAACTGCCCGCAGTAAATTGGCCGGACGTGGATATCGTCCCATCGCCCGTGACTTGCCAAGTCACAATTTGGCTGACGTCGCTGCCGGTGGTTGCGACCTCAGCGGTGAATTGCTGAGTCATTCCCGCCGGGACACTCGCTGTGGCCGGAGTCACCGTGACCGAAGTAACAGTCCCGGCGACGGGCGACGAGCACGAACCGCAAAGGAAGCCGATGAATACACAAGCGGACATCGCCGCGCTTTTGGCGTAAAGAGTTTTCATGTTCCGTAATCTGGGATTTTCACTGTGGGTTCCGGGCCGACCGACAACATACAAGTGACGCCTCAGCATGCAATACTCAGGCGCAGTTTTCAATGCATCGTTCTCGCAACGCCGTAGCAGCGCATTTTCGTGTCCACTGCCTGGGTGCGGATTAGCGGATAGTCTGTAGCCAGTGGACAGCAAAGCGGGGTAACGGTTCTATTCTTGCAGCACGTGTTCTCGCGGAAGCCGTCCTGTTCCTGCATCTGCTTTGGTGTGCGTGGGTGCTGCTGGGCTGGACAGTGACACGGTCCCGCCGCCTTCTGCGGACGCTACACGTGTCTTCACTGATCTATGCCATCGTCATCGAGTTAGTTCCCTGGCCGCCGTGCCCGCTCACCGTGGTTGAAAACTGGCTTGAGGCTCGCGCTGGCATCGAACCCGCGCGCGGACCGTTTCTGGTGCATGTTCTCGATGCAATTGTGTATCCCGATCTGCCGGAGTGGCTCGTCGTGGCCAGCGCGGTACTTGTTTGCGTGGCGATCTTATGGATGTATCTGCAGCGCTATCTCCACCGTGCTGCGGACGGTCGGTGGTGACGCGGGCCAACTCGGAACTAGCTCCACCGGACGAGGGCAGGACAGAATTTTTGTGCGGCACGGCCTAGACGACCTTCCCGAACCGCGCGTTTCCGGGTGGATTGTCGTCTACTCGGAAGTAGTTATCGGACCCGATCCGCCCGAGGCGTGGCGCGAATCAATGTTTGCCTACTTGACGCGTAGTTCCCGAGGACCGCTTGGAGCGGCGTGCATCCGAATACCATTGCTCGATACGGGAGTTTCTCCCAGCTTATTGCCGCCATCCGTAATATCCCGGCCCGACGCGCATATGGTGGTGCCAAGCCATGGGAAACGCCCATCCCACAAGCATCGACAGCAGGGCCTGTCCAACCGCAAGCGGAATGATGTTTCGCACGCGCCCAAACATCCATGCCATTGCCACCCCGCCAACAAATGTCAGTGGTACGAGGACCGGATTCGGCCAATGACATGCGGCAAAGATCACTCCTGTCAATGCTGCAGCCACCCATTCATTCTGTACGAGCGCCAGCATCCGGTTGTGGAGCAGAGAATTGAGCGCCACCTGCTGCAGCACGCAAAACGCGAAGTAGCCCCCCAGCGACGAAATTGAAATCGGCCGAAGACGCCGCGACGCACCCAGCGAAAAGCCAATGATCACGAGCCCCGCCGCCATTAGACTGAACACGGTCAGAGCCTGCTTCGTCGCAGGCCAAATATTGTCGCCGCGCCACCCAAGAGTTTTCGTCGTGTCGCGATGCAGCAGAAAGCTCGCAACCAGCCACACGAGGAATATCACCCAGGTCCCTCGCGCCGTGAATTGCAGCCGCCAGATAAACCACATTATGAATGCGGGCAGGAGCGTGACGTCGGCAAGCGATAGCCATCGCTTTAAAAGGGGATTCATCACTGCCTCGCCAGATACTCTTCGCAACTGATTTCAGCGAAGAGCGATTGGCCACGATGCCGGATGCGATCTCGCTTGGCGGCACAGGGGGAAGCAAAGAACCATCTCGGACACGCTTGCTGCACAAACGCTATGATATCCGCTGGGGGGCGGATCCGCGGATAATTTATAGCCAGTGTCAAATGAAGCGGGGTAACGGTCCGAATTCTTGCGGCATCTATTCTCGCGGAGCCCGCCCTGTTCCTGCATCTGCTTTGGTACGCGTGGGTGCTGCTGGGCTGGACAGTGACACGGTGCCGCCGCCTTCTGCGGACGCTACACGTGGCTTCACTGATCCACGCCATCATCATCGAGTTAGTTCCCTGGCCGCCGTGCCCGCTCACGTGGTTGCGTTGAAATTACACGCGTGTTCACACGATCTTTTAAGGCAAAACAATTGCAGTTTACAGCGGAGAGCGCTCGTGCGCATGCAAACGCGGGGCTGCTGCAGAGACCGTTGATACGTGCTGCGAGAGAGGCAGCGCAACGGAGGCTGGGAGCCTCAGCCACACGATCGTGTTCATTTCCGTGGTGATTGTCTGCTTCCCAACTTGGCGCGCCAGAGTAGATACTACGGTCGTGAGCTCACCCACGGCGGCACTTCTCGGCGAAATTGGACTGCCCGCTCCCGTCCGTGAAATAGCCTCGCGCCGCTGGGATGTGATTGTAGTCGGAGCCGGCCACAACGGCCTTGCCTGTGCGGCGTACCTGGCGCGTGCGGGCAAGCGCGTGCTAGTGCTGGAGAGCCGCACGCGAGTAGGCGGCGCCTGCACCATCGAGGAACCGTTTCCCGGCGTTCGCATGTCCCCGTGCGCGTATCTAGCCGGACTGCTACATCCCCTGGTTGTTTCAGAGTTGAATCTGCCCGAGCGCGGCTTCGAGTGGACACCTGCGGTCAATGGACTTTTCGTTCCGTTCCACGACGGCTCCAGCGTTCAACTCTGGGACAGCGACGAGCAGTGCGAGGCGGAAATTCGCAACCTTGCTCCGGGAGATGTGGAAGGCTGGCGCGCGATGAGCGACGTGCTCCGCCGATTGCGCGATGCCTTGCGTCCGGCAGGCGATGGCGATCTGTGGATTGGCGAGCCACCCACGCGGGAACAGATTGAAGAGCGGCTCGGGAAAGATGAACAAGCAAAGCGCGTACTCTTCGACTGGTCGATGGCAGAGTTCGTTGAATACTACTTGCGCGATGAACGGCTGCAGACGGCGTACCTCGGGCAGGGAGTGATCGGAACCAACGCCAGCCCATTCGATGCAGGGACCGCCAGCATCCGCTTCCATCATTCATCGGGCCGGCTGGGCGGAATGCCCGGCATGTGGGGCTACGTGAAAGGCGGCATGGGCATGGTCTCGTTCTATTTTTGCGATGCCGCGCGAGAGGCGGGAGCGGTGGTCGCAACCAGCGCCCCTGTCGCACGGATCGTGTCTGGCGAAGGCGTAATCCTCGAAGGCAGTGAATTCATCGCTGCTCCGGTCGTGATCTCGAATGCCGACCCGCGGCAGACGCTGCGACTGCTGGGCACTGCGGCCGATCCCGCATGGCGCAAGCGCGTCGAGCAGATTCCGATGGAGGGCTGCACCGTGAAGCTGAACGTGCTTCTCCGCGAGCTACCCAACTTCACCGCGCGGCCCGGAACCGATCAGCCGCACCACTACGGACAAATCAATACGCCGCTCACGAAAGCTGAGTGGAAGGCGGCGTTTGCCGCTGCTCGCCGCGGCGAATTGCCCGAGCATCTATGGTGCGAGTTGTATTTCCAGAGTGTCCATGATCCGACCGTGGCCGCTGGCGGGCAGCACACAATGAGCGTCTTTGCGCAGTACGTCCCGTGCAAGTTCGCGCGCGGCACTTGGGATGACCGGCGGGAGGAAGTCCGCCAGCTCGCGCTCAACTCACTTGCCCGCTTCTGCTCCAATATCGACAGCGCGATCATCGATACGCAGGTGCTTGGCCCTCCGGATATCGAACGGAAGGTCGGACTCACAGGCGGTCACATTTTTCAGGGGGAGTGCTTACCTCCGTACATGTGGTCAAGACGGCTTTCGGCGCGAACGCCCATGCCCGGTGTCTATTTGTGCGGAGCATGCACGCATCCGGGAGGCAGCGTGATCGGCATCAATGGGCGCAATGCCGCGATGGCGGTTCTCAGCGATACTGCTTAGCTTCGCAGTCGTGGAGTACTAACGGGCGTACCAAGATATTCTGCATGCACATGTCTACTAAACCCGCGCTCAAGCGCGAACTCGGACTGCGTGACCTTAGCCTGTTTGCCATCGTCTGTGTCGTCTCCGCGCGATGGATTCCGATCGCGGCACATGCCGGACCGGGTTCCGTTACGCTCTGGCTTTTGGCAGCGGTGTTGTTTATGGCGCCCCTGACCGTGGCAGTGGCGACACTCGTAGCGAAATACCCGGGCGCGGGCGGATTATATCTTTGGACCCGGCAAGACTTCGGAGCGTGGCACGGCTTCCTCGCTTTCTGGATTTATTGGATCGGGATTGCGTTCTTGTTCCCGACCGCCGCCCTTCTATATGTCAAAGTCGGCTTCTCGATGTTCGGCCCCTTTTTCGCCCGCCTGGGCGACAACCGTTTCTACCTTCTCGCCGCCACGGTAGCGCTGATTTGGATCGCGCTCGGCTCGAATCTGGTCGGGCTAAAGGTCGGCAAGTGGACGGAAAACATCGGGGCCCTCGCCACGTGGGCGGTAGGGCTGTTGCTGATCGCTGTGGCATGGATGGTGTGGATGCACCGAGGTTCGGCGACGCCTATCCATATTCTTCCGAAATGGAGTTGGGGAACCGTCAATTTTTGGGCGGCAATCGCCTATGCGATGTCCGGCATGGAGAACCCCGGCATGATGGCTGGTGAGATCCGCGATCCGGAGCGCACGATGCGTCGCGCGGGCTGGATTGCTTCCGGGTTTGCGGCGGCATTTTACGTGTCGGCGACAGTTGCTTTTCTGGTTGTGCTTTCGCCCGAGCACATCAGCGAGCTAAACGGATTCGCGGAGGTGGGAGATTCGGCCGGCCTACTCTTCGGCGCTAGATGGCTCTCTCCGCTGATCGCGCTGCTGGTGGTGGCCAGCGGAGTTGGGTTCGTCGGAGGAATCGGCACAGCAACCTCGCGGCTTCCATTTGCCGCTGGCGTGGATCGCCTGCTGCCCGCAGCTTTTGGAAGGGTTCATCCGCGCTGGGGAACGCCTTACGTATCGATTCTAGCGCTCGGACTCGTGGCCACTTTCCTACTCGTCGTTTGCCAACTGGGCGACACAATGCGCGTGGCCTACGACGAGCTGGTATCGCTGATGGTGATCACCGGGTTTCTGCCATATCTCTACATCTTCGGGAGCGCATGGAAGGCCGGCAAACGGCTGAGCGCGGCATCTGGCGGAGCGATGACGGCGCTGGCGCTGTTTTGCTCGGTGGTGCCGCCGACTGAAATCACCAACGTCTGGCTATTCGAGGGGAAACTCGCGGCGGGAACGCTGGCTGTGGTCGTATCGGCCTGGCTTGTCTATCGCCGAAAACAACAATCGTGACTCCCGCCATCGGACTCTACCGAGCGTGTGCAGCGTTTTCGCTTGTGCGCTCGAGATTAGTTTTTTGGCCGGTTCCGGACGGATGGTCGTTTGGTCGGAAACGGACTCACTGGCGAAAACTTTCGCTGCTGGTCGGAGACAGCATCGGGTTGTTCGGATCTTCGTCGGGAAACAGTTTCCGTTGAAATTACACGCGTGTTCGCACGACCTTGTTGGAGCAATCCCGTTGCAGCTCGCAGCAGAGAGCGCTACTTCGTGAGTTCCTTCGAGAGGTAAATGATCTGGCCCACGTGATGGTAGGCGTGCGCGGCCATGCGCAGAAAGACGGTGAATCGGTCGTGGGCTTCCGGTTCGAGTTTGGCAGAGTAGGAAGCGCAGAAATCGGCCGGGGACTGGCGGCGGATCGTGGAAGCGACCATGGCGATGGCACGGTCGAAATCCGCCAGGACTTGCTCCTTGGGTTTCTTTTCGGATTCATTGAACTCGCGATCGCGGTCGCGGACGTAACCGGTTCCAGCGATTTGCGCACCGATGTAATAGTTGAGATTGCCGGTGAGGTGCAGCAGCAGATGACCGATGCTGTTGCCGTAGGGATACGGCTTTCGCCAGAGCTGCTCGGTCGATACGGGCGCAATCCACTCGTGGACCTTGTCGCGAACCTCTTCATAGTAACTGGCGAGCGAGGAAGCGACGACTTCAGCAAGATCGGGCATTCGAGTCTCTCCTTTCGTTGATTCCGCCGAGTATAACAGCCGGGCACAAATCCGCTTGAGCCGGACCGCGCCCGGCCGGCATCCAAAATCATGAGGCCCGGCGCCGGTGTGATATTCTGCGCCCGGGCCAACCGTCCAGGAGGCGAAATATGGCAAAGCCGAAAGTTTTAATATTGACCGGAGACGCGGCGGAATCGCTCGAGGTGATGTATCCGTATCAGCGGTTGCTTGAAGAGGGTTACGACGTGAAGATTGCGGCGCTCACGAAAAAGAAGCTGCACTTCGTGGTGCACGATTTCGAGCCCGGCTACGACACGTACACCGAGAAGCCCGGCTACAGCTGGGACGCCGATCTGGCTTTTGCGGACGTCAATCCCGCCGATTATGCGGCGATCGTGATTCCGGGGGGACGAGCGCCCGAATACATCCGCAACAACGCCGACTGCCAGCGCATCATCCGTCACTTTTTCGAGCAGGCCAAGCCGGTGGCGCAGATTTGCCACGCGGCGCTCGCGCTGTCGGCGGCAGGCGTGCTGAAAGGCAAGCGGACGGCAGCGTATCCGGCGCTCGAGCCGGACGTTCGAGCGAGCGGGGCGGAGTTCGTGAACTCGGAGGCGGTGATCGACGGCAACATGATCTCGGCGCGAGCCTGGCCCGATCATCCCGCGTGGATGCGCGAATTCATCAAGCTGCTGAAACTGAAGGCGCCAATCCAGGAGCAGCGGGGCGCAGCGCGATAGAGCCGGCCTGAAAGAGCGAAGCGCACCCGCCGAGAACCTGTGGAGGACGACGGACAATGACTTTGAGCGTGAGTGCAGCAATGGTGACAACGGCGTTCGATCTGCCGGGATACCGCGTCGTGAAAAACTTGGGATTGGTGCGGGGAATCACGGTGCGCTCGCGGAGCATCTTTGGAACGCTCGGGGCATCGCTGCAAACAATCGTGGGCGGAAACATCACGCTATTTGAAACGATGTGCGAGAAGACGCGCGAGCAGGCGCTCGACTTGATGATGGAGCATGCGCTCGAGCGGGGCGGGAATGCGGTGATCGGCGTGCGGTACGACGCGAACGAGGTGATGCAAGGCGTCACCGAAGTGATCGCGTACGGCACGGCCGTGCAGGTCGAACGGGCGGCATAGCGGACAACAATTGCTGCAGCCAATACTTACCGCACGCTTCGTCCGCCGCGGCGGACTCAGGACAGGGAGACGCAAAGTTCGCATGCGAGACCAAAGGTAGCGGAAGCGCGGACTGCGAGTTAGAATGCCGGGCGAAGGCAAAGGTGACGACCGATGAAGCATATGTTGAGAACGATCGCGGCGATCGTAGCGCTCGGCTTGCTGACGGCGATTGTGGCCGTGCGCGCCGACGCGCCGAAGACGGAAACAGTGCAGTTTCCGAGCGGCACCGAGACAGTCAGCGGGTACCTCGCCATGCCGGAAAAGCCCGGCCGCTATCCGGCGCTCGTCGTGATCCATGAATGGTGGGGCTTAACGGATTGGGTGAAAGGGCAAGCGCAGAAGCTCGCGGATCAGGGATACGTCGCACTGGCGGTCGATTTATACCGCGGGAAGGCGACATCCGATCCCGAAGAAGCGCACGAATTGATGCGCGGACTGCCGCAAGATCGGGCGGTGAGCGAACTGAAGGCGGCATTCGAGTATCTCTCGACGCGCAAGGATGTCGATAAGGATCACATTGGCTCGATCGGATGGTGCATGGGCGGAGGCTTTTCGCTGCAACTGGCGATTCATGAGCCGCGCCTCGCCGCGTGCGTAGTGAATTACGGCGCGCTGCCGACCGACCCAAACGACATTCAACAGATCTACGCGCCAGTGTTGGGGAGCTTCGGGGCGGACGATCGCGGGATCACGCCCGCGGACGTCCAGACGTTTCAAAAAACGATGGAGACGATGAAGCGGCGAATTGACGTGAAGATCTACGACGGCGCCGGGCACGGATTTGAAAATTCAACGAACACCGCGGGCTTCCGCCCGGAAGCGGCCGCCGATGCATGGTCTCGCACCCTGGCGTTCTTGAACAAGACGATGAAGTAGCACATCGCGGTGGGGCGGCGAGCCCGCCATGTGAACGGCGCGAATTCAGCGATTCAAGCGCCGCAGCAATTCCTGCAAGCGCGCGCGGTCTCCAGTACCCATGCGCGTGAATTCTACGCCCATGCCTTTGTCCTTGTCCGCATAACGCACCACACCGAGGATGCGTGTCTCGCCCTCGGGCAGGGCAAACAGCAGCACGACCTCGGTGCCCACCGGAACGGGCGCGTGCGTGGATATAAAGACTCCGCCCGCGCTGAGATCGCGGACGCGCGAAACCGTGCGCGGGCCGTCCGACTGCCATGCCACCCACACACCCTTGGGTACGGCGATGCGTGCGCTTCGGCGATTGTCACGAGATTGAGGAAGCGTCAAAGTGAGCGGTCCAACCTTTTTCCGTCTGCACCGATCCGCGAGCGGTTCACCATTCGCGGATCCGCGACTATTCTGTCGAATCGCGGACTAGATTCCGCGAGGCAAATCCCCGATTGCAAGCAGAGCGCTGGTCCGCTACCCCGCAAACCGACCGCAAGTAAGTTGAAGGACGAGAGCCGCCAGCATGGGTCGGGAAACAGGCAGTCTAGTTCCGAGGAAGGGCTGAAGACAAGCCGCCTCTCGCGGCCGTGCACCGGAAGACAACTTGCGCGTTCACCTCAATTGGGGAACTGGGACCGAGCCGGTCAGCCTCCGGTCGATTCTGGATGCGCTTTCCCTCCAATCCCCTAGCCTGTAGGCATCGTTCAGATTGGTTACGTTTCTACCCCACGGAATCGGCGCGCGTGATGAGCACTCCTTGTCATAGCTCCTAACCCACGCTGAAACAATATGATAGGGGCTCTCTGAGCTGGCCTAATACATGCACCATAGCAGCCGATGCTGTAATCGGCCGGGGCGGTCCCCGGTCAGTCGAGGTGCCAGCGTGAGAGACGCGGAGGTTAGCTTGAGCAAGATTCGCCGAGAGCAGAACCCAGAGAGCGGCTTCACCATGTTTGAGCTGGCGATCGTGTGCTTGATCATCCTCGTTGTCTCCGCGATGGCGATCATCCAGTTGCAGCCAACCTGGCAGCAGTTCCAGGCAAACGCGGCGATGGACCAAGTTAAGACGACTTTGCGGCAAGCCCGCGAAACCGCGATTTCGCAGCGCCGGACAATCGTGGTCGTCTTTCCGAACGCTGCAGCTTCCACCCCATGCCTGCCAGGGGGCGGGATCGTAAACTGCATCGAGTTATACCAAATGGTTGTTTCGGGAACGCCACCCGCGGCCGTAGAAGCCGCCAATCCTTATCTGGTAATTCCGATCGAGAATCACGCGCAGCTCTTGTCCTACACGGGCGAGCCCGACACACCGGACAATTTTATCGGAGCACCTCCCGCGGTCCCGGCCGGGATCTACACGGGCGCAACTTCAGGAGCACCCACGTCCGGCATGCAGTTTCAAAGTGACGGGACATTCACAAATGGCAATGGCACCCCGATCAACGTAACGCTCTTTTTCGGCGAGCCCAACCTTCCCACGACGGCTCGCGCAATAACGGTGTTGGGCAACACGGGACGCGTGACGGCCTATCACGGCACGGGCGTGTATTGGTTCAAGTGACGAGGAGAATGAGGATGCACGTTTCCAAATCGAAGCGTTCGGCTGGATTCACCCTGCTCGAAGTCATGATCGCGATTGTCGTCCTCGTGATCGGCATCCTGGGCATTGCCGCGATTCTGGCGGATGGCATGGCGTACATGAGCATGGCTCAGGACGACTATATCGCGCAGGAGAAAGCGATGGAGGCGGTCGAATCGATCTTTACGGCCCGCGACATGGGCCAGGCGACGTGGAATACGATCTGCAACGTCGGTTCGAGCGTGTGCAGTGGAGGCATCTTCGTCACGGGTGCCAATGCATTGTGCGACCCAGGACCGGACGGAATCGTCGGCACGGCAGACGACTTTATCGGTACCTCGTGTGCGGTACGGGCAGACTCGATTATCGTCCCGAGCTCTACCGGCGTAGAGAACCTCGCCAGCGGCAGCCTGCAGGCGCTTTCCAACTTCAAGCGCACGATCACAATTACGGCCGTTCCGAGCATCGCCAACCTGCGGCAGATCCAAGTGACGATTACATACTCCAGCGGCCGCTTCCAAAACCGGACGTTCACGATGACGACGAACATCTCGAACTTTTCATGAAGATGCCCGAGGAGAGACGCACAATGAAACGTTCAGCAGGATTCAGTCTCGTCGAAATACTCGTGGCAATCACCCTGATGCTGCTGATCATGGCGGCCACGCTTGGAACGCTCTCGAGCGCCATCAATGCCACGCAAGGCATCACGATGATGGCGGACACGCAGGAAAACCTCCGCGCGGGACTGAATTACATGTCCCGGGATTTGGTCCAGGCAGGTGAAGGAATCCCGCAGGGAGGAATCACAATTCCGAACTCGGGCGGCACCACGCCGACATCAGCGATCACGCGGCCCGGACCATACACTGCTCCGGCAACAAGCTTCGGCAATTTCCCGTCGGAATGGACGGTGCTTCCCGCCGTTGCGCCGGGGCCGCTAATGGGACCGACGACAGCCACATCGGGCGTCTCTTCGGACATGGTAACCATGATGTATGCCGACACAACGCTGGTTGACACAAACAACCACTGGTTGAATGAGTTCCCGATCTACCTCACGTCAACGGGCACACCCGGTTGCGCTTCGACGAATGCTACGCCGCAGCCGCAGGGAAGCATCTCCACGTCCGGAACCACAACCACCGTAACCTTTGACACGAGCTGCATCATCATCGGGGCCGGTAACACGGCGATCCAGCCGGGCGATCTCATCCTGCTCCAAAACAACAACACGATCGGCGCCAATATCAACGTAACCGCCAGCGATACCGACGTGAGCGACAGCAGCGGGCACATGGCGCTTTTGACCGTTTCCAACGTGCCGACGGGCGGGAATTCGATCCAATTCAGCTCCAACGACGCGTTCGCTCTAAACGCGTCGGGTCAGCCTGCGGGCACCATCTCGCAAATCATGTCCCCCCCGAGCAGCGGGACCTTTCCGACGACCACGGCCACGCGGATCTGGATGATCACGTATTACATCGACAACTCAAACCCGCAACGGCCACAGTTGATGCGCGAGGTGAATTTGCGTCCCGCGCAAGCCGTGGGGGAAGTCATCGAAAATCTCCAGGTCTTCTACGACATTCTCAACGCGGGATCGACACCTCCGTCGGTCACACCGGAAGTGGAAGCCCCCTCGGACGCGCAACTTGCGTACATCCGGGATGCGTACGTCCTGTTGTACGCCCGGTCGGAGAACACTTACGCGCAGACCGGCCGTTATTTTCGGAACAATCTGGAAACAGTCGTCAGCATGCGCGGCCTCGACTTCTACAACGAGTTCAATTGAGCCGAGGGGAATATGGACAAGCTAATGATCTCGAATAGTCCGCTGCCAAAAAGGAGAAAGCCCGTGAGGAACCGTCGTCAAGAGGGCGTCGCCCTGATCACGACGCTCATGATTCTGCTGTTGCTCTCGACCATGATCGTGGGCATCGCATGGCTCGTGATGGGCGATCAAAAGCTGGGCGGAAACAACTCCGACCGCCAAATGGCGTTCTACGGCGCCGAAGCGGGCATGGAGCAGATGACTGCGAGCCTCGAAAACCTGTTCGATGCGAACTACAAACCGGATGCGGCCGAGATCAATGCCCTAATGACGACTCCAGGGCCTCCGACTAATGTTCCGGGCGTTCAGTATCTATATCCCGGCAGCACCGTGAACGGTTCCGGTTACTTGATTTCATTCACGCCCAGTACAGCCAACGCCAACATCCCGGCGTCAAGCTACGGCACGATTCCCACGGGAACCTATGCGGGACTCGTCGGCCTGATGACGCCCTATACGCTTTCCGTGACGGCCCACACCATGAATGGATCCGAAGTGAAGCTTCAGCGCGAAGTCCAGACGGTGGGAATTCCCGTGTTTCAATTCGGATTCTTCTCCCAAACCGATCTCGCCTTCTTCGCAGGGCCCAACTTCAACTTCGGTGGCCGTGTCCACTCCAACGGCAACGTCTGGCTCGCGGAGGGGAGCGGGAATACTCTAACGCTGGCGCAAAAAGTAACCGCCGTCGGCGAAATCATCTCTTCGAACCTTGAGAATGGCTATCCCACCAGCAGTGCATACCCCGGCGCAATCAATATCACCAACGGTTCGGGCGTTAAAAATCTTCTGAGCCAAACACCCACTCAAAGCGTGACGGGCACGTCCAACAACTTTACTTCTGTCGGGGCATACAACACTGCATTCGGCCCGATGGCCAGCAGCGTTTACAACAGCGACATCGGTGTCGGGCAAACGGGCGTTAAAGCTCTCAACTTAGCGATTGCCACACCAGCCATCGGTGGACAGCCGATCGACCTGATCCGCCGGCCGGTGAAGGGAGAAAACTCAGCCAACTCTGCAAAATTGGCGGAGCGTTACTACAGCCAGGTGAGCTTGCGGATTCTACTCTCGGACTACGGCTCCGATGGAACCTGCCAAACGAGCGACATCAGCAGCGCGAGCTCGACCGCCATTCCCGAACTCTCCACCAATTTGAGCTCCCCCGCCACCCCCGTCGACTTATCGACATTGGCGTGGGATACGCTCGCACCTTCGGCCGACAGCAACACCACTCTCCCTTACTACGCGCCGCCAAGCTGGCTTACCGCGGCAAACCTCGGGAAGACGCTCTTCCCATTGCCGGCATCCGGCGCCGAGAGCGCGAGTTACAACGCGAACGACGGATACTGGGTCAAACAGTATTATCCAATCATTACGGGCTGCATCAAGATCGACTATCAGACTACCGCCGGCGGCGCTTGGACAGACGTGACGCCGACGATCTTGAACCTGGGTTATACGGGCCGGGACGTCAATCCACAAGCAAAATCCGGCTTCAATGCGCCACCACTTCAGATGTCCTTGCCGACATCGCAGGTGGGGGCTTCGGGTCCGACCGTGGCGAGCGGCCTTAGCCCGGCTGCTCTTACCTGCACGGATCCGAGCCCCGGTGCGGTGATCCGCTTGGCTCGAGTACGGGACAACCCATCGTGGGCGTCATCGGCGGGAGGATGCCCTGCGCCTCCGACTGCCGCCGCGAGCCAGCATGGGACCGACTACTGGCCCAACGTGCTGTTCGACACGCGCGAGGCTCTGTTGCGCGATCCCAGCCCTGCTGGCCTCTCAAACACTCAGCTACCCTTGGCTGGCGCGATGTACTACGTCGAACTGGACATCGCCAACCTGGCGGCGTGGTTTGTCGCAAACAGCTCGGTCGTGAACAACACCACAGGATATTCCGTGTACTTCTCAGACCGGCGCAGCGAGCAGCCGGACCCAAATCCACCTGCTTCGGTCGGCACGACCACGATGCTAACCGGCGGGTTCGGCTACGACGACATCGTGAATTCCGTTAACGGCACTTCGACGACCAACGGATGCCCGAACAACTCGCTGGACCAAGGGGAGGATGTGGAAGGAGACTACAACAGCAGCGGAGTCGATTCGAGCCCGGTTTTACGGACGTACGGCAACATTCTTTCAACCACCCCGTCAAGCCTGTGGCCGATCGCTGGCACCGGAACTCAGCTGGGGACCGTCTCCACGTTGCTGACCGCGGCGCTTGCGAACAACCCGACTTGCACTTCGCCAGGAATCAAGTGGCCGTTTGCAATCGCCAATGATCCTCAGGATCTGCGCGAAAACCCGCCGATCTTCTTCCGGCGGGCGCTCAAAATAGTGGACGGCAGCACGATCACTCTCGGAACGTGCAGCAGCGTTCCTTGTGGCCTCACAATCGTTTCAGAAAACCCGGTGTATTTGCAGGGTGACTTCAACAATCCGGGCTTGAGCACGACGTTCGCCAATGCGGGTGTCGGCGCAGCGATCATTGCCGATACTTTCACGCTGTTGTCGGACAACTGGAACGACGTGAATTCATTTGCCTTCCCCTACTTAAGCAACACGGACGGCCGCGTCGCGCACGACACGACCTACCGCGTGGCCGTTGCCGCAGGGAAGGGCGTTCCGTTCATCAACCCAACCGCCTACTACCAGGACTTCGGTACCGACGGCGGGGCGCACAACTTCATGCGATTCCTCGAAGACTGGGGTAGCTCGAAGCCCAATGGGACCCTGTACTACGAAGGCTCGATCGTGAGCATGTTTTACAACCATCAGGCGGTGGGAACGTATAAGTGTTGCAACAACGTGTATAATCCGCCGGGCCGCGCGTATCAATTCGATACGAACTTCCTGACGCCGAGCCTGCTGCCGCCGCTGACGCCGATGCTCCGGCTCGTAAACACCATCGGTTTCACGCAGATGATTCTGCCGACGCAGTAGACGGCTTCACCCTCCCTAACGCTCGAAGCGGCTCCCGCACCACCCGGGAGCCGCTTTTGTTTTGTGTTATTACGCGACAGCCTCATGGAACGGCCGGGCGAACACGCGGATTGATATTTGTGTCTACGGCCGGCACCGTACACGCAGGCGCACCGCTCGATGAGCATAGATCGTTGAGCGCATCACTGAAATCGCTCGGAACGGCAAGCCCCACCAGCGGCTCGGCGTAGATCGTGTAGTTGCGTCCGATCGGAAGGCGCTCGATATCGAACGAGCCATCAAATTGAAGCGAAGGATTCGATGGACTGCAGCTCCAACCCCCCAGCGTTCCCGCGATTACCGATCCTGTGTCCGCATCCACAGCGACAACATGCGCGCCAAAGATACCCGTGACGGACGCTCCGGCCGACGGGCTCGGAAGGGCGGCAAGAGCGAATGGATTAGCGGGCAGCACGTGTCCGCTAATTTCGCCAATGTCGATTGCGTCGTTCGGGTCTGGGTAGAGCACGCGAATGGCGGTGCGATCATCGTCGGAGAGCGGACCGTCGGGGACGTCCGCTGTGGGCCGATTGCCCAGAAACGTTCCTGGAGGCGGAGCGAACGGAAACATCAGCGCGCGCCACACGGCCGAGTGATCGAGGCCGAACCAATGGCCGATCTCATGGGCAAGCAGCGATTCGAGATCGTAGGCGCCCTGGCCCTGCGCGGTCGAGAGCGCGGCGGGCGTGGCGAACATGGCTTGGCCATTGTTGAGAAACAGCGTGTCCGCGTCGAGAATCTGCCCGGCGAACGCCGCTGGTGCGCTCGATCCAACGGAAGCGCCCGGCGCGTTGGCTGTGATGACGCGCGTGAACGCGAGGACGCCGCTTGAGAACGCCGTGCTCGACTGGTTAAAGCAGATGGTATTGAGACCGTCCACGTTATCCTCCTGATCGTTCGTGCAGGAGTTTGCGTCGGTCACCTGCGCGAGCGGAGCAATCAGGCCGGGATAGTTCGTGGCGTTGAATGTGGTGCCGGTTACGCCGGACCACGCGCCGAACGAATCCGATATCGCTTGCCCGATCTCCGCGAGCTGCGCGCTGGTTCCCGGCGCCGCGGCCGTGAGGATCGTGGCGGGAGAGAGGGGCAGCGACGTGCTCCATTGGCGGTTGAGAGGCGATGCTAACGAAAGGTTCCAGAGGTCGAACGCGGGGCACCCGCCGGCTTGGGGAATGGTCGTATCCATGAGGTAGGCGCCTGCCGGAGCACCCGAGACGAACGCCACGAGGAACAGCGCTGCTGTCGCGACTGCCACCGAGCGCTTCACCGTTTCCTCCCTGTCTCATCGAGCAGCGCGGCATCGACCTGCGCCCGAAAAGCATCGAGTGGCATCCGCCGGATGCCGACCGTTTCGAAGCGGCGTGTAGCAGGATCGAATGTTGCAAACGACGCCGTATCCTGCGTGACGCTTTCCTGGCCGCTGCCGGAATCGCGGCGGATGCGGAAGGTTCCTTGCTGCCAACTCACGATGGAGAAATCGCTCGTAGGCATTCGTTCGAGGAAGAGCACAACATCTTCTCCAGGATCGAAGCGCGGGATGCCCGAGACGGTTGACGTGAGATTCCCAACGCGGCCTCCGAGCAAGCGCACGGCGATTCGCGCGGGGGCAGCACCTCTCCAAACCCCCTCCACCCTGAACGACGTGAAGGTCCAGATTTCGCCGGAATCCCAGCGAGCTGAGCTGTCGAGGCAGCGGGCTCGTACGATTGCCTGGGCTGTCTGCGATATCTTCGCGACGGACATGCGAACGAGAGTTGTGGCCGCGGCAGTGGCCGCCATCGCGAGCAGAACAACGGCGCAGACAGCAGCGCGGCTGACGCACCGTGTGGGACTCTTCCCTCGAATCATCATTGCACCTCCAACATTCCCGTAGCTACCGCGCGATCGTTGTTCAGGGTCGTGATGAACATCGTGCGCACGCCCGGAAGCGTCGCGTTCGTGATTTGTAGATCGAGCTCGATCATGCCGGGGAAAAGGCCCGCGATTGCCGAGGCCGTCACGCCGATGTCGGCGTCTCCGGGCGATCCGCTCGGGCCGGTGAACGCATAGGTGAACGCCGGGTCGAGGCCGTCGCCGTGGACGCATATGCTCACGGTGGCGGAGCCGGATGCAGGGCGGATAACCGTGAGCGGCGACCCTTGCACTCCGCAGGTGTTTCCTCCAGTGAGATACCCGACGAAATCGACGTTGATCAACGAAGATGCGGCGGCGGTCGTCGGCTCGACAACGACGATGTCTTCGCCAGCCGCGACAGGCTGGGACGAATCGAGCGAGATCGTATCGACAGATACGTCGAACGGCACGATCACGAATGGAACGGGGTTCGAAAGCGCGGACTGAGCGCCCGGATTCTGCACCTGAATCGTGAGAGTGGCCGCCGACTGCACGTCCGACGGGTTTAAGACTGTGGTGCAAGCCGTCGGAGTCGCGCATGTCGTGGCGCGCGGCGAACCATTTACGAGAATCACGGACGCAGTGCTTCCGCTTCCTGCGACGAAATTTACACCTTGCACTTCGAGCGGAAAGCTCTGGACGGCTCCAGCCATGACGCTCGATGGCAGAATGATCTCGATTGCGGGTCCGCTGGTGAGCGCCACCGTTGCGGAGCCGGATTTCGTGGGATCCGCTTGGCTCGTCGCAACAACGGAGATCGCGTTCGGAGACGGAGCCGCCGTGGGCGCCGTGTAAAGCCCGCTCGCGCTCACCGAGCCACACGCCGTTCCCGCGCAACCTTGTCCTGCGACCGCGCTCTGAACGCCCCACGTAACGTTCATGTCCGTCGTGCCCGTGACGGCGGCGAAAAACTGCTGCGTGCTAGGCGTGCCCGTGGATGGAGGCATGAACGCATAGGGCGGCGAAACCGTGACGACCACCGGACCGGAGCTGACGGCAATGAGAATCGAAGCCGTGCCGGTACGCGAGGGGTCTGCATTGCTGGTTGCGACAAGCGTGACGGGGTTTGTGCCCGGCGGCGACGCGGGTGCCAGAAAGTCGATGCTGCCGGAGTTCGGCCCCACCGGTGCGATACATGGATTCGTGCCGGACTGGCAGACTTGCCCAACGGACACATTGCCGTTGGCGATTCCGTTGACTGCCCACGTCACCGAGGTGTCCGCAGCACTCGTTACGATCGGCGTGAACGACATGCGTTGCCCGACGGAAAGCGTCGCCTGGGGAGGCGAGACGCTCACGCCGATGCTGCTCGTGATGGTGACCGATGCGGAGGCGACGGCACCCGGCGCGGGAGTCACCGTCGCGTGGATTGTGACGGGATCAGCCTGGGGAAGATCAATCGGAGCGTTGTAGAGAGCAGTAGTGAGTCCGGTGGCAGCGACAGTGCCGACGGTCGAATTGCCGCCAGCGATCCCGTTCACGTCCCACGCAATGCTCGCGCCCGCGCCGAGGCAAAACGATGCGCTAAACGCTTGCGACTGACCGAGCCCGACGGTCGCAGTCGGCGGCGAGAGTGAATTCGTGGCGGCGCAGGTGATGGTAGCGATCGCGTTGCCGAATTCCGAGCTATCGGCGGCGTTTGCGGCCGTGATCGTCACAGTGGCCGGCGAGGGCGACGCGGAAGGGGCCGTGTAAAGCGCCGTCGTCGCGCCGGTTGATGCGATCGTGCCGACTGTTGAATTGCCGTTCGTGACCCCGTTCACGCTCCAGACGAAACCCCCGGCGGGGTCACTCGATCCCGACACGCTGGCAGTGAACACTTGAGCGCCGCCGGTTGGGACAGTGGCCGGATTGGGCGTGATATTCACGGTCACGGGTGGCGGCGTTGCAGATGAGCCTGCGGTGGATCCGCAGTCCGATTGGAGGAGAATCGCAACGCAGAGAATTGGGAGGCATGCCAGACGAGAACATCCACGCCTACTCGGAATCATCACGCGGGGCTGACGCGTCGGGCACGGCTGAAGGTCTTTTTGTTTAGCGCGAAATTTCATGTGCGCGAGTGTCGAGGCAAGGGGTGTGCCAAAGCGGCGCAGAAATCGGCGAGGCTTTCTGGAAAACTCGTGGAAGCGGCAGCGGGACAAGTAACGCCGCTAAATCTCAATCCCTGAAAGGGCTGGGCGCATACCAGAAGGTGTTGCCGTCAGGCATGGGGTGATGAGGCTGCCACCAGCGAGAGCTTGCCAGCGATGAACTGTGTCCCGCAATGAAACGGATGCCATCCCAATCTGGGACAGAATCTACGCGGAGTGGGAGAGCATGGCCCGGAGAGCTGAGGAGAAATCGTCGGAGCGGAACTGATAGCCCGCAGCGAGCAACTTTTCGGGAATCGCGCGTTGGCTCGATAGCAGCAATGGGCCGGCCATTTCACCGAGCGCGAGGCGCAGCGCAAATGCGGGAGCCGGGAAAATTGCTGGCCGGTGCAACGCACTCGCGACGACGCGGGTGAACTCGGCGTTGCGCACAGGGTTCGGCGCTACGACGTTCACCGGCCCGGCAAGCCGCTCATCCACGATGGTCAAGCGCGTGATTTCGACGGCGTCCTCGAGCGTGAGCCACGAGAGCCACTGCTTACCGTTGCCAAATCGCCCACCCACGCCGAACTTGAATGGCATGAGCATTCGCGGCAGCGCTCCGCCGGTAGCTGAGAGAACTACGCCGAAACGCAGCAATACAGTGCGAATGCCGCTCGATTTCGCGCGGGTCGCTTCTGCTTCCCAGTCGCGAGCGAGCAGCGAAAGGAAGTCCGTGCCTGGCTCGCTCGACTCGGTGAGAATTTCGTCGCCGCGATCGCCATAGTATCCGGTCGCGGAAGCACAGAGGAACACTCGCGGTTTCTGCCGAAGGCGGGCAAGCGAATCCACCAGGACGCGCGTCGAATCGATGCGGCTGCTGCGCAGGAGCGCCTTTCGTGCGGGCGTCCAGCGGCCATCGCCGACGCTCGCCCCGCTCAGGTGGACGATGGCGTCAGCGCCCTCCATGGCGGAAAGATCTACCGTCGCGGCCATCGGGTCCCAAGCGACATCGCCCGCAGACGGTGTGCCCCCGGGACGCACAAGGCGCACGACGGTGTGACCCTCCGCTCGAAGGCGCCGGGAGAGCGCATTTCCCACCAGCCCCGATGCGCCCGAAATCAAGACTTTCATTTTTTCTCTCGTGCGTGCCGCTGCCCCAAACCCGATAGAGGTACCCTACGGCGCGCGATTCGCCGCGTCAAGCGACGAACGCTCGCGGCGGCGATTTCAGTGCCTTTGACGCGGCTGGTGCGAATGAAGTCCGAATCCGGCTATCGTACAGCGGCCAGCCACGCACGTCTCGGGATGAGATAGAATCAACATCTTTCGTCGAGAGGTGGGGATGAATCAAAGATCGCGGCAAATTCTAGCCGGGGCGATTCTCGCCAGTTTGTTTTTCTTCGTCGCCGCGATTTCCGGCAGCGCTCAGGAATCTTCCGGCATCACCGGCTTTGCGCCCGCGCGCGTCGCGGCCGAACGCCAACTCGAAGAAAAACTCCGCGCCATCCCCGACGCGGCCCATGCGGAAAGCAACCTGCGGCATCTCACGCGGGAGCCGCACATGGCCGGAACGGAAGCGAGCCGACGCGTGGCCGAATGGCTGCGCGACCAGTATCGAAGCTTCGGCTTCGACGCCGAAATCGTCTCGTACAGCGTATGGATGCCGCAGCCTCGCGAAGTAAAGCTTGAGCTTACGAAGCCTGAGAGCAAGCCGCTCGCGACGCCGGAACCGCCCGTCGAGGGCGATAAGGACACGTACGACAAGGGCGCCGCGCCGGGATTCAACGCGTACTCGCCTTCGGGAGAAGTGACCGCGCCGGTCGTATATGCGAATTACGGCATGGTAGAGGATTACAAGCAGCTGGAGTCGCTGGGCGTGAATGTGGAAGGGAAAATCGTGCTCGCGCGCTACGGCCACGGCTATCGCGGAATCAAGGCGAAGCTCGCGGAGGAGCACAAGGCGGCCGCGCTGATAATTTATTCCGATCCGCAAGATGACGGCTCGGTTGCGGGCACGCCGTATCCGGATGGTCCGTGGCGGCCGATGAAAAGCCTCCAGCGCGGTTCCATCATCTACACGCAGATCTACCCGGGCGATCCACTGACGCCCGGAGTCGCCGCGACGCCAACTGCGGCACGCCTGGCACCCGCCGATGCGGCGAATCTGCCGCACATTCCGGCGATGCCGATCAGCGCGCAGGACGCCTCCGTCATCCTCGAAAACATGGGAGGCCAGGCGGTTCCTTCCGGCTGGCAGGGTGGTCTGCCATTCACGTATCACGTCGGGCCGGGAGACGCGGAAGTCCACATGAAGCTCGTGATGGATTACCAGCAGCGGCCGGTTTACGACGTGATCGCCAAGCTCCCCGGCACGACGGATGACGAGTGGGTCGTTCTCGGCAATCACCATGATGCGTGGGTGTATGGCGCGGTCGATCCGGGAAGCGGCACGGCATCGATGCTCGAGACGGCGCGCGCCCTCGGCCAGCTTGCGAAGTCCGGATGGAAGCCGCGCCGCACGATCGTGATGTGCGAATGGGACGGCGAGGAGTTCGGCCTACTCGGCTCGACCGAATGGGTCGAGGGCAATCGCGCCGAGCTGCAGGCGAAGGCGGTGGCGTACATCAACACGGACGTCGGCGTCAGCGGGCCCAATTTCGCGGCGTCGGCGACGCCGTCGCTCAAGGAACTGGTGCGCGATGCCACGCGTGAAGTCAGCGATCCGGCTACGGGCGGGAGTGTTTATGACGCGTGGCGCGAGCATGTCGGGCACGAGAAAATGGATATGTCCGGCACCGGGCGAGAAGCCGCGCCGGCGGACACCTCCGGCAAAGTTCCCATCGGGGCGCTGGGCTCAGGCTCTGACTATTCTGCGTTCTTCGACTACGCCGGAATTCCTTCGATTGACGTTGGTTTCAGCGGGTCGTACGGCGTGTACCACTCCCTGTACGACGATTTCTACTGGATGAAGCATTTCGGCGATCCCACGTTCGCGCATCACGCGGCTCTTGCGGAGATCATCGGAACGCTAGCGCTGCGCCTCGATGAAGCGGACATCCTGCCCTTCGATTATCCGGCCTACACCTTGGAGGTAGAACACGCCGCGACGGATGTATTTACGCGGGCCACGCGCCAGGAGGACCAAGATACGATCGAGCCAACACTTGACGCCGCGGCGCACTTCTCCGCTGCCGCGTATCGCGCGTCGCAGGCACTTCGCGGCATCTCGGGTGAACCGCTCGACCCTGCCAAAGCGTTGCAGATCAACCACTCGCTGGCGGCCGTCGAACAGGCGCTTCTTGAGCCGGAAGGTCTCAGCGGCCGGCCGTGGTTCAAGCACACGATCTTCGCTCCCGGAAGCTACGCCGGCTACTCCGCGTACCTCATTCCCGGCGAGGGTGAAGCTCTCGACCGCAACGATTCGGCCGCGCTGCGCCGCGAAGCCGAAGCCCTGGCGGCGGCGTTGCTGCGCGCGGCGGCGCGGCTCGACGGTGTCGCACGTCTCGCGCATGAAGCGGAGCCCTCGGCAACGCCCGCGCATTAGGCCCCACCGAATCGAGAGGGACGATTCCCCGCGCGCTTCTCGTTACGGCTGGCGCGCGATAGAATGAATATCATGCGTGTTCGCGTTTTATTCTTCGGCCAGCTCAAGGAAATCACCGGTGTCGCCCAGGAAGACGCCGAACTTTCCGAGGGCGCGCGCGTCGAAGACCTCTTCGAACGCTACGGCCGCCGCTTTCCGAAGCTCGCGGCGTTTCGCGCCTCGGTCGCCGCATCCGTCAATCAGGAATACGCGGGATGGCGCGCGCCGCTCGCGAGCGGCGATGAGGTTGCATTTCTCCCGCCGGTCAGCGGCGGGCAGCAAATCGCTGTCGAGGAAGATGTTTTTCAGCTCGTGCGTCAGCCAATCCGCCCGCGGGAAATCGAAGAGGGCATGAAGGCGCCCGAAGACGGAGCGCTTGTTGTCTTCGATGGTTTCGTGCGGAATAGTTTCAAGGGCCGCCAAACGCTTTACCTCGAGTACGAGGCCTACGAGCCGATGGCGTACGCCAAGATGCGCGAGCTCGGCGCGGAAATCCGCGCGAAATTTCCGATTCACCGCCTTGCCATCGTTCATCGCCTGGGCCGTCTGGAGATCGGCGAGACAAGCGTCTGGATCGCCGTGAGCTCGCCGCATCGCGCTGCGGCATTCGACGCATGCCGTTATGCGATCGACACGCTCAAGCGGGCGGTGCCCATCTGGAAAAAGGAATTCTTCGTCGGGGGCGCGGTGTGGGCCGAAGGGGAAATACCCTCGCAGAAAGCCATTTCGGGTTCTGATGAATCTACCTCTTAGATGAGGAAAACGCTGCGAGTGGCGGCCTGCCCCGGGCGCTCCCTGCGAAGGAACGTGCTCCTCGCGGTAGCGATTGCATCTGGCGTGGTGCTCGGAATACCCCTGGAGGCACAGCAACAAGGGCGCGGCGGCCCGATACGGGTGCAGACGGAGCTCGTCAACATTCTTGCGAGCGTCACGGATGAAAACGGCCGGCCCATCCCCGATCTCACGCAGGATGCATTTCAGATTTCTGAAGAGGGTGTGCCGCAAAAGATCGAACGCTTCGAGGCTCAGACCGACCGGCCTCTTGATCTGGCCCTGATGATCGATTCGAGCCTGAGCACGTTCAAGGAATTGAAGTTTGAGGGAGAAGCGGCGGCGCGATTCATCGGTCAGGTGGTGCGGCCCGGTGATTCGCTCGGCGTATTCGAATTCGCGGAAAATGTGACAAAGCTTTCCGAGTTCTCCGATGACGTTTCAAAATTGCAGGCGGCGGTGCGGAAAATCGAGCCGGGAACGGGCACGTCGATTTACGATGCGGTCGTCCTGGGCTCGAACTCGCTGCGGCGACGGCCACCGGGGCGGCGGCGCGCAATCGTGCTGGTCACCGATGGCGGTGAGACCACGAGCATCTCGCAGTTCAACGAGACGCGGCGCGCGGCAATCGCCTCGGGGACACTGCTGTATACAATCCTCATCCGTCCCGTGAAGAATGAGAATGGCCGCAATACGGCCGGAGAACACGCCCTGATCACAATTACGGACAGCACGGGCGGCGCGATGTTCGTCCTCGACGAGATGGATCAGCTGAACGCCATGTTTGACCGAATCAATCGCGAACTGCGCACGCAGTATCTGCTTGGCTACTATCCGAACCCCCAGCCGCCGCCGGGAAGCGATCGCCACGTGCAACTCGGCGTCAACGGCAGCTTCGTGGCGCGCTATCGCAAGGAGTATTTCACGCCCTCCGCACCGGAGTGATCTGCCGCGCGGTCACAACCCATGAACGAATACCTAAAAGTCGCCATCGAAGCCGCCCGCGAAGCCGGAGCCGTCTTGCGCGCGGAATTTTACCGGCCCAAGCAGATTTCCTATAAGGGCGAAGTCGATATCGTCACGGAATCGGACCGCCGCTCGGAAGCCCTGATCGTGGCGCGGCTGCGCGAGCAATTTCCGAGCCACGCGATTATTGCGGAAGAGGGTGGTGGTGCCGCTGCGGCCGGCGCTAAGTACTGCTGGCACGTGGACCCGCTCGACGGCACCACGAATTTCGCTCACGGCTATCCGTGTTTCGCCGTGTCGATCGGCATCGTGGAGGATGGCGAGCCGCTCGCAGGCGTCGTGTTCAATCCGGTCAGCGAGGAATTGTTTACCGCGATGCGCGGAGAGGGCGCTTATCTCAACGAGGAGCGCATCCGCGTCTCACCAGTGGAAACATTGGCGCAAAGCCTCGTGGCCACAGGCTTTCCGACCCATCACCGCAAGCGCAGCGCCAACATCAATTACTACTGGGAGTTCACGCTGCGTTCCCACGGAGTCCGCCGCGATGGCTCCGCTGCGCTCGATCTCTGCTCGGTGGCCGCCGGCCGGTTCGACGCCTTCTGGGAGTTCAACCTGCATTCTTGGGACACGGCTGCCGGAATTCTGTTGGTCCAGGAAGCCGGCGGGATCGTCACCGATTTCGCGGGCAAGCCCTATCGCCCCGGCGGACACGATATGCTCGCGTCGAACGGCCGCATCCACCGCGAAATGCAGGAAGTCGCCGCCGGAATCGCCGCGCGCGCCGCAATGGATGCCTGACGGAACCGGCGGCAACAAATGAACGTCAACGAGTTCGATTTCGATTTGCCGCCCGAGCGGATTGCGCAACATCCGCTCGCCAAAAGGGACGCTTCACGATTACTGCTTCTCGACCGGGCCACGGGCGCCTGGGAAGACCGCCTGTTCCGCGAGCTGCCCGATTTGCTCAGGGGTGACGAACTTATCGTCGTCAACAACGTCCGAGTCTTGCCAGCGCGTCTGTTTGGCCACCGGCAAGGGATTCACGCTGAACCCCTCGGCCGCAACAATCCTGCGCGCCGCGAATTTCTGCGAACGCCCATCGAGGTGCTGCTCGTCCGGCAAATCGGCGCGGATACGTGGGAGACGCTGGTGCGGCCCGGAAGAAAAGTGCCAACGGGCGAACGAATTATCTTCGGCGAAGGCGAACTCGAAGCCCGCGTGGAAGGGCGGGGCGAGTACGGCCTCCGCGTGCTGCGCTTCACATCAAAGGACGGATTTCGGGAAACGCTGGAGCGACTTGGGCACATTCCCTTGCCGCCGTACATCAAACGCGCGGATGAGCCGCTCGACCGCGAGCGCTACCAGACGGTTTTCGCGCGCCAGGGAAGCGCAGTGGCGGCGCCCACGGCGGGCCTCCATTTTACGCCCCAGATTATGGGGCGCTTGCGCGACCGCGGAATCGAAATCGCCGAGATCACGCTGGACGTGGGCCTTGGGACATTCGAGCCGATTCGCACCGAGCGCCTCGAAGACCATCCGATCCACGCCGAAACGTACGAAATCCCGGCAGCCACGGCGCTCGCGATCGAGCGAGCAAAGCGCGGGAACCGCCCCGTGCTGGCTATTGGGACGACGGTTGTGCGCGCGCTTGAGGACGCCGCCGAAAAAAATGTGGGACGGCAAGCGCCCGTCGCGGCTGGAAAATCCGAAGCGCGGATCTTTTTGTATCCCGGCAAGCCGTTTCGCATCGTGAGTCAGTTGCTCACGAATTTCCATCTGCCGAAATCGAGTTTGCTCGCGCTGGTCGCGGCCTTCGCGGGCCGCGAGAACATCTTGCGCGCGTACGGCCACGCGGTAGATTCCGGCTACCGTTTCTACAGTTATGGCGATGCGATGTTGATTCGCGAGCGCCGCTAAATCCCGCTCGCATTGGCGAGCATGCGCTGCGGAGATGCAAGCAGGCGCGTGTTCGTCTATTATGATTCGTCTTGCCGTGGGGGGCACGGCTGCATGCGATACCTGATCCTGAGCGATATTCACGCGAATATCACGGCCTTCGAGACCGTTCTCGAAGCGGCTGAGGGCCGTTGGGACAAGGCCGTCTGCTTGGGCGATCTGGTGGGTTACGGCCCCGATCCCAACGAAGTGATAGACCGCGTGCGGGAGCTCCCCGCCGTCACGATCCGCGGGAATCACGACAAGGCTGTCACCGGCCTCGCCAATCCCGAAGAATTCAATCCGCTTGCGCAGAACGCCGTGCTTTGGACGCGCGAACAGCTTCGGCCGGAGAATTTCGATTACCTTGTAAATCTACCGAAAGGTCCGGTCCCGGCGGGCGCCTTTTCCATCATTCACGGCGCGCTTCACGACGAGGACGAATACGTGTTCGCGCCCGAGCAAGCGCTTACGGGCTTGCTCGACGCTCCCACGCCCGTCGTGTTCTTCGGCCACACGCACATTCAGGGCGGCTTCACACTGCGTGGCGAAGAGATGGCGATTTTGCACTCGAAGCCGGCCACCGACAAACGATCTTCGATTCTCACGGTCGAGCCGGACGTGGTCTACCTGTTGAATCCAGGGTCGATCGGACAGCCGCGCGATGGCGACCCTCGAGCCGCATTTGCGATCGCGGACCTCGAAAATCAGCGGGTTGAGTTCTGGCGTTTGCCGTACGATATTCAGAGCGTGCAGCAGCGCATGGCGCAGGCCGGGCTCCCCGAGCCATTGATCCTGCGCCTCACTTTCGGTCGCTGAGGAAAACCGAGCGCACAATGGACCCGGGAGAAAACGCGGAGCGCGATGACGGGCGCCAGTTTCCGGCTGCGTTCGCGATCGGGCTGGTGATCGTGCTTATCCTGGCCGGCGGACTCGTGCTCGTTACGCACTTCACGCGGCCAAAGGGCCCGGCTGCGGGCGATAAGCTTCCTTTCGGCCCTGACGAGCAGGCCTACGCGGCGCAGATTCATTTCCAGAGCGGCGAGATGTCCCAGTCCTCCAATTTGTTGAATCAGGAGTTCATCTACGTCGCCGGCACGGTTTCGAACGGCGGCACGCGCACGGTGCGGGCTCTCGAGGTTCAGTTCGAGTTTCGCGATCCATTCAACCAGATCATCCTGCGCGACACCCAGCGAATCATCGCAGCACAAGCGCAACCGCTGAAGCCTGGCGACGCGCGCGATTTTCAGATCACCCTCGGCCAGCATCTTCCCTCGGAGTGGAATCGGCAGTATCCTGCTGTCCGCATGACGGGCCTGGTTTTGGAGTAGTAAGCGGAAACTGTTTCTAAACGCAGGGCGGTTGTCTATGAACGATTGGGCCGAACTGGATCGCGCCCTGGGCGCGATGGCCGCTTCCGGACGCACCGAAGTCCGCGAAGACGGCGAGTGGCTCGCGGAACTGGCGGCGCTGCACTGCGAGTTGCGCCACGAAGGAAATAGCCCTCTCGTACACCTCTGGTCTGACGAACGTAATCTGACCCGCCGCGTTCTTTCCATCCGGGAACAATCCCAGGACCGCATCGTGCTCGAAGTGCGGCGCTTTGGCCGCACGAGGCCGGGTCGGCTTGAGTTTCTGCGCGCGGATTCGCGCCGCCCCGCGGGACGCATCACGCGCGAACAGTTTCGCGCCCGCCTGCGGCGCCTTCTCGCCGAGCGTTTCTCCGATGCAACGATCGACTCCCTAACGACGGCGCCTGACCTCGAACGCTCCTTCTCCGGCGTATACGTGCGCGGGCGCATGCGCGAAGGATCGAGCGCATGGGCCATGCTGGCAGTTGCGCGCGGCGAGAGCACCACGGCGATGGAGGGGATTCTCGCTTTCGGAATACTGTGGCTCGATGGGACGCGGGCTCGCGCGGAGCGTCAAGCGATCGAAGGGCTGCGGCTGTTTGTCCCCGAAGGCACGAGCCGTTTTGTGCGGGAGCGATGTTGCGCGCTCTCCTCTGCGGCTCGCGTGGAGGTTTTCGAATTCAACGAGCCGGACGGCCGAATCCGGAAAATGGATCCCGCCGACGGGGGAAATCTCGAAAGTTGGTTCGCGCCCCGGCGGGAAGTCGAATCCGCATGCGCGGCGGCGCGCGAGGCGATTTCGCGAATCCACCCGCTGGCTCTCCACTTGCCGCCGGCGGGCAGCGAGATCGGAACGCGCTTGGTGCCGGGGACGAACGAAGTAGCGCTCTGCTTCCGGGGCCTTGAATTCGGCCGATGGTCGAGCGACGGCATTTGTTTTGGTCTGGGCGACGCCCGCGAGAGGCTCACGGACGCAACGGAACCCGCGCTGGACGGGCTGATCCGCCGTCTCGATCTTCATCGCAGCTCGCTTGCAACCGAGACGAACCACTCGCTCTATCGCGCGGCGCCCGAGCGATGGCTCGAAACTCTCGTGCTTGAGGATCCCACGAGACTCGACGCTCAGCTTGATGCGAGCCACCTTTACTCGCAGGTTCCGGCCGTCGCTGCGGGCGATCGTGGAGTGATCGATCTTCTCGGAGTGACGCGGCGAGGCCGGCTGGTCGTAATCGAGTTAAAAGCATCCGAAGATATCCAGCTACCGATTCAGGCGGTGGATTATTGGCTGCGCGTCCGCAGGCACCAGCGCGAGGGAGACTTCGAGCGGTACGGCTATTTCTCCGGCGTGCAGCTTGACCCGAGGCCGCCGCTCGTCTGGCTCGTTGCGCCGGGATTGCGCTTCCATTCGGCCACGGACACGCTGCTGAAATATCTCACCTCCGAAGCGCAGTTCGCGCGAATCGGGTTGAACGAGAATTGGCGCCGCGGATTGAAAGTGATCTTCCGTCAGTGACGTGCTGGGTTGGCGCGATTCACATTCGCGCCGCGCGCAGGATATGGCTGAGCTGAAAAAAAGGAGGGAAGCGGACCAGTTAAAAACTGGCCTCGCCTCCCGGGGTGTGTCCTAGAAGTATTTGCTAAGTTAGACGCTGAAATCCCGCAAAGGTTGCATGCGGCGAAATCAGTAGAAAAGATACTTGCGCCACTTTTCGTCGCGATGCCCTATCAGGCGCATCAACTGCCGTGAAGTGTGCAGCGTGAACGGCCGCGGCCGGCGCTGGAGCTTGAGTCCGGCTTCCTCCGGCGTACGGTCACCCTTGCGGTTGTTGCATGAGTAGCAGGATGCAACCAGATTCTCCCACGACGAGCGCCCGCCACGCGAACGGGGCATTACGTGGTCGAGCGTCAACTCGGAAGCAGGGAATCCGCAGCCGCAGAACTGGCACGTATTCCGGTCGCGCAGCAAAATGTTTTTTCGCGAAAGCGCGCGGCTTTGCTGCGGGATGTGCCGGTAGGTCAGCAGGCGGATGACGGACGGTACCAGAATCGCCTTCGACGTCGAGTGGACTTCGGAGTGGTTCGTCTCTTCGGCCTGCGCCACTCCCTTGAGCATCAGGATCAAGGCGCGGCGCACCGCAGTGACATTGATCGGTTCGAACGTGGCGTTCAGGACGAGCACGGGCGCCTGCATCACGGATGGCCGGCTCGGCGGCGCGGTAGTCGCAGGCTTCGCGGACGCGGAGTCACCCGCAGTCCCGCTCAGCCCGATTGCGGGCCGGGGACGCAAGCCGACTTTGTGGCGGTTCTCCATCCCATCCACCTTGGTTCCGCGCAACTTACCTAAAATTTGATGCTACTGCCGTCCCTATAGTTTCCCTCGCGCTCCTGGCTTCCCGCTGCCGGCGACGAACCCCGGGGCGCTTAGCGGAGATCGGACCCGCCCGATCGTCAACCCCAGAATCGAGGCGGCACCGGCCTTTTTCAAGACGCGAGCACAGGCATCCAACGTCGCGCCGGTCGTCAATACATCATCTACCAGCAGGACGCGTAAGTTGTCAACTTTACCGCCCTTACGGATGGCGTAGGCGCCACGGACGGATTTCCAGTGCTCGCTGCGCGAAAGGACTAATTGCGGCGGGCGCGGTTTCGTGCGGATCAGGGCGTGGGGCTCGAGTCTTAGATTCAGGCGCTTCGCAAGCGGGCGCGCGATCAGCTCCGCCTGATTGTATCCGCGCTCGCGCCGCCGGTCCGGGTGCAGCGGTACGGGCACAACCACATCCGCCCGCCATTCGCCTGCGGCGCGCGCCATCATTTCGGCCAGCCGCGCTGCAAACCAGTCGCCCAGGCGCGTCACCTCTTCATACTTCAGCAAGAGGATCGCTTCCGAAAGGGCATCGTCATAAACGGCGAAGCTCCGCGCGCGCTCGAACGCGTAGAAACTGACGCGGCACAGTCGGCAGAGCGGCTGCGCCGCCTGCACGGCAACCTCGGACGCGAACGGCCGCCCGCAGCAAAGGCACATCGGCTCGGTGATTCGGTCGAATCCATCGAGGCAAGCCGTGCAGATCGGAATGCGGCTGGCTGTCGTCAGCGTCCGGCCGCAAATCCGGCACGGCGCGGCAAAAAGTACGGCCGCGAGCCCGTCGAGCGCGCTCTTGAAGATCACGGAAGCGTTGCTAACCAAGAGGGTACGGTCGAACGCTACACCGAATCGGCCGGCGAGGGAAGGGGTGAGAGGGAACGGACGGGCGAACGGAAAGACAACAGGGGCCTAGAGCAGCCCCTTTTCCTTTTTCTCCTGGCAGGTGATGCAGTAGCGGGTCCACGGCACGGCCTCGAGCCGCTTCTGCTGAAGTTCCTCGTGGCAGGATATGCACTCCCCGAACGAACCGTCCCGGATTCGCGCCAGCGCATCGTCCACGAGTTGCAGCAGTGAGCGGTCAGCGTGGGTCTGGCCGAAGAGAAATTCCTTCGTGTACGAGTTGGCGGCCTTGTCCGCGAGATCCACAGTGGGGTCTTCGTCAGCCTCGCGGCCTTCTTGTTGCGTGCGCGCGATGCCGCGCAGGAGCTCTTCGCGGCGCGTTGCCAATTTTTTCTTGTAGTACTCGAGTCGCTTTTTGTCCATGGCTCAGATCCTATAGTGAGGTGCGATGCCCCCACTCAAAACGAGCGATTCTAGCGGCAGCTACCGTCGTTGTCAAATTAGTGATGGGCACGCACGGCAAACTTAGATGCGGCAGCCGACCGGAGGTTGCAGCTCGGGGCTATCTTTCGTGCGTCCGAGCCGCCGCGCTAGGAGTTGGCTCGTCGTGCCGGGAACATGAAGTGGATGATCGCGGCCCACAAGAGCAAGACCGGAAAAACCAGGAGGCTGCCCTCGGGCCCGACCGTTCCACCCGTCAGCCAGTTCGGTCCGTGGAACGACGAATTCATCAGGTGTCCATTGGCCACGATGCCGCTGTCGGGAACCGCGTAGAAGTACGTTTCTCCCCAATCCCACGCGGCGTGCATCCCGATGGGAAACCAGAGATTGCCAGTCCGCAACAGTGTGAATGCTTCGAGCAAGCCGAATGATCCGGCCATCAATGCCCCAAATTTGGCTTCACCAGCATTCCCAAGGTGGACGGCTCCGAACGCAACAGCGAGTAGAATCGCCGCAGGCCAGAATCCGATTCCCGATGCGAGTGTTGACTGCAAATACCCCCGGAAGGAGAACTCCTCAAAAATCGCCACCAGTATGAATGCCAGCAGGTAGAGGAACGCGTATTTCGCGACTGCTCCGCCGTGAAGCGCGAGTCCCTCGATCGAGAATCCATGCAATGCCCCGATCACCGCCATCAGGAGCGTGACCATTACGAATCCGCACGGGATCCCCTGCCAAAACCGCTTGCCAAACGCCTCGCCACCCGGCAGGCCGTATTGCGCAAACGAGCGCTTCTCGATCAGCGCCATAATGAAAACCGAAAGCGCCAAACTGAGCACGGAGATGCCTTCGGAAAAGAGAATCAAGCCGGGTGTGGCAGCGCCTTTCGCTCTGCCATGCAGCCACGTGTGGATGGCGGGAATCCGCAACAGCCCCGCTTGCAGTCCGATCAGGAACACCAAGAAAAGTGTGATCGCGATGAGAATCCGCCAGCCTGCGCGAAATCCATTTGGCCCAAAAATGATCCACTGTACACGGCGTTGGAAAGGTGACATTCCGTCACGTAGCGGCGAAGGGGAATTCGAAGCACCTGGAGATAATTCACTGACCATAGTCGTTTCCTTTGCAACCGGCCCGCGAGAGTCTCCCCAAAATACGCCACGCGTCTCGCGACGAGAAGTATTTTCTGGTCTTCGCGATGCATAGAAGTGTTGCCTCGGAAGTCCGGTGCGATAGGTTGCGACCGCGGGTGGCCGCTGTTAGAATTTGGAGTCTGCTCTTGTAAGAGCTGCGCTCGCAACTACCGTTCCATGCAACAATTGGCCCGGTTTAAGGGAATAGCCAAACTGAGGGGAGGGCTGGCTTGCCTAAATACGATCTCGTGATCATCGGGAGCGGGCCGGGAGGATATGTCGCGGCGATTCGCGCCGGCCAGTGGGGCCTGAAAACCGCAGTCGTGGAAAAGGACCCATTTCTCGGTGGCACTTGCCTGCACGTCGGCTGCATCCCCACGAAGGTCTTCTTGCATCACGCGGATATCTACGATTATTTCCAGCGCGCCGAGGAATTCGGATTCGAAGTGAAGGATGTCAAGGTCAACTGGCCCGCGATGCTCGCGCGCAAGGATAAAATCGTCAAGAAGCACGCGGGCGGAATTGCCAGCCTCTTCCGGAAGAACAAAGTTGAGTCGATCACTGGGTGGGGGCGCATCGCAGGTCCGGGGCGCGTTTCGGTCGAAAAGGACGGCAAGACAACCGAGCTTGAAACGACCTATACCATGGTGGCAACCGGATCGGAAGCGCGCTCTCTGCCAGGCGTCGAGATCGACGGTAACCCCATTCTGACGAACCGCGAAATTCTGCAATTGCAGGCGATTCCGAAATCTCTCGTCGTGGTAGGCGCCGGCGCGGTGGGCGTGGAATTCGCATCCATTTTCCGGACGTTTGGCACCGACGTGACGATCCTCGAGGCGCTGCCTCGGATCGTGCCGCTCGAAGACGAAGACATCTCGCCGGAACTCGAAAAGGCGTTCAAGAAGAAGGGCACGCGGATCGAGACCGGTGCCAAAGTAGACTCTGTAAAGAAAGATGCCGCGGGCGCGACGGTCGCATTCAAGGACAAGACCGGCAAGCCGCAATCGATTACCGCGGAAAAAGTTCTTATCGCCGTGGGCCGACGCCCGCTCACCGAAAACATCGGGATCGAGAAGACGAAAGCTAAGCTCGAACGGGGTTTCGTGCACGCAAACGCGTTTCTTGAAACGGACGAACCCCGCCTGTATGCCATCGGCGATATCGTCGCGGGGCTTCCTCAACTCGCGCATGCCGCTTCCATGGAGGGCATCATCGCCGTCGGCCGCATGGCAGGCAAGGAAATGCAGCCGTTTGACCGCAAACGCTGCCCCGCCGCCACGTATTGCGAGCCGCAAATCGGCTCCATCGGCCTCACCGAAAAGCAGGCGCGAGAGGCCGGCTTTGAGGTCAAAACCGGCAAATTCCCGTTCCTGGGCAACAGCAAGGCGACCATCATCGGGCAGCACGAAGGCTTCATCAAAGTTGTGGCGGAGGCGAAGTACGGCGAGATCCTTGGAGTCCACGCCATCGGCCCGCTGGCAACCGAAATCATCGCCGAGCCGGTCGCGGCCATCAGCCTCGAAGCCACACTCGACGACATGGCGGCCACGATCCACGCGCATCCGACCGTTTGGGAGGCGATGGGTGACGCCTTCAATTCCGTGCGCGGTCTCACGATCAATTTCTAGCCTTGCGGCGATACGCCGCCGTTCTGAGGGGCGTGTGAAACAGCCTGAAAAAATCTGCTGGGTAGTGGACCTGGGGCACATACCCTACAGCCCTGCCTGCGAGGTGCAGCGGCAACTCGTCCAAGCCCGCAAGGAAGGCGCTGTGCCGGACGTGCTGCTACTGTGCGAGCACCCGCACGTTATTACGCTGGGCCGCGGCGGAAAGCGCGAGAATTTGCGTGCGGGAGAGCGCCTGCTTGGGGAAATGAGCGTGGAATTTCATCTGACCGACCGCGGGGGCGATATCACGTACCATGGCCCCGGGCAGATCGTCGGTTACCCAATCCTGGATCTCGCGGAGCATCGCCGGGACGTTCGGTGGTACGTGGAGCAGCTCGAAGAAGTGATGATTCGCGCGACTGCCGATTTCGGCATCTCGGGAAAGCGCGTGGAGGGCCAGCATGGCGTCTGGATCGACACGGCGGCGGGCGAAGAAAAACTCGCGGCGCTCGGCGTCCACATGAGCCGCTGGGTGACCTCGCACGGCTTTGCCTACAATGTCTCGACCGGCCTCCGGTATTTCGATTTGATCGTTCCCTGCGGCATCGCGGGGAAGCGAGTTACTTCGCTCGAACGCGCGCTGGGCCGATCCGTTCCGGCCGGTGAAGTGCGCGGTCAACTCACGTCGCATTTCGCGGGCGTTTTCAACCGCCGCTTGGAAAATCTCACGCGCGAGGACTTGGCTGACACTTTAGGCTCGCTACGGGAAACCGCCGCTGGCGCGCTCACGTCGATGGTTTAGTCTGTAGGTGCGGGCTCAAACCCGTCCCTGCCGCGGCAAGTCGTCGCAGTAGCGCAGGCAATTCAGGAACTCGACAACGAAAGAAGAGATGAATTCGAAGCTGACGCGCGAACAGCACCTTGAGCTCTATTACTACATGCAGCTCAACCGCCAGCTCGAAGACCGCCTCGTAAAGCTCTTCCGGCAAAACAAGATTGTCGGCGGCGTCTATTCGAGCCTCGGCCAGGAAGCAGTTTCGGTCGGCACGGCCTACGCCCTCGAGCCGCGCGACTGGCTCGCGCCGATGATCCGCAACATCGGCGCACTGCTCGTCAAGGGCTTCAAGCCGCGCGACATCTTCACGCAGCACATGGCGAAATACACCTCGCCTACGCAAGGCAAGGACGGCACGAGCCACTTCGGCGATCTGAAAGTTCGCCACGTTGTTTCTCCGATTTCCATGCTCGGCGATCTGATTCCCGTGATGACCGGCGTGGCAATGGCCGGGCGTTACCTCGGCCAGAACATCGTCGCGATGACGTGGATTGGCGACGGCGGCAGCTCCACCGGCGCGTTCCACGAGGGCCTCAATCTTGCCGCCACGCAGCGTGCGCCTTTCGTGCTCGTCGTCGAGAACAACCAGTGGGCCTATTCGACGCCGGTCTCGCGCCAGGTGCCGATGCGAAACCTCGCCGACCGAGCCGTCGCGTACGGGATCGCCAGCAGGATCGTGGACGGCAACGATGTCGTTGCCGTGTATGAGACCTCGAAAGCCGCCGTCGATGAGTGCCGCGCCGGCCGCGGCCCCATCCTGATCGAAGTGAAAACCATGCGCATGAAGGGCCACGCGCAGCACGATCCGGCTGAGTACGTCCCCAAGGCGATGTTCGATTACTGGAAGACGCAGGATCCGATTGTGCGCTTCGAAGCCTATCTGACCGAGCACAAGCTCTGGGATGCGAAAAAGAAGTCCGAGATCGACGCGCGCATCACGCGCGAGTTGGACGAAGATCAAAAGTTCGCCGAGGATTCTCCCTTGCCGCCCGCCGAATTGGCTGAGCAGGGCGTCTATTGCGAAGGCTGCCACACCATCGAAGCCGACTGGCGCCGGCCGAAAAAGGAACTGATGCCGCCCGCCGCAAGTGTCGAAGCTGTTTGGAAGGTCACGGATTTTGGCGCGTTTGGCGGCCCGAGCGAGGCTCCGGCGCGGCCCCAAGCTTCCGGCGGCAATGGCGCGAAGGCTCCCGAAGAAGTGGCGCCGGCCGAGATCGAGCTCGAAAAGCAGCCTCCGATGCGCGTTCCATTTGGTAGAGGGCCAAAAGATCGATCCGTGGAACTCGCGCGGCGGGAGAAGCCACCCGACCGGCCTCCGCGGCACAAACCCCACAAGCGGCGGGGTCGCTGAGGATGCCCGAGATCACCATGGTCGAAGCCATCCGCGAGGCGCTCTTCGAGGAAATGGAGCGCGATCCGGCGGTTGTCGCGCTCGGCGAAGACATCGGCGTATATGGCGGCGCGTTCAAGGCGACCGAGGGCCTGCTCGCAAAATTCGGCCCGGAGCGCGTGATCGATACGCCCATCGCGGAGACGGCGATCGTGGGCGCGGCCTGCGGGATGAGCTATCTCGGATTGCGGCCCGTCGCCGAAATGCAGTTCATCGACTTCATCGCTTGCTGCTTCAATCAGGTCACGAATTTCGTCGCCAAATCACACTATCGCTGGGGCGCTCCAGTGCCGATGGTGCTGCGCGGGCCTTCGGGAGGCGGAGTCCACGGTGGGCCGTTCCATTCCGCCAATCCCGAGATGTATTTCGTCCACACGCCCGGCCTGAAGGTCGTCTACCCCTCGACCGCACACGACGCGAAGGGCCTGCTCAAGTCCGCCATTCGCGACAACAACCCGGTCCTCTTTTTCGAGCACAAATTTCTCTACCGGCGAGTGAAGGAAGAAGTTCCGGCAGGCGATTACACGGTTCCGATTGGCAAGGCCGTCGTGCGCCGCGAAGGCCGCCACCTGACGATCTTGAGCTACGCCGCGATGGCGCACGTCGCGCTCGAAGCGGCCGTGCTCCTTGCGAAAGAGGGCATCGAAGCCGAGGTAATCGATCTGCGGACGCTTCTGCCGCTCGATCGCGAGACGATCCTAGCGTCGGTGAAGAAGACGAACAAACTGCTGATCGTGCACGAAGACACGCGCACGGGCGGAATCGCAGGCGAAATTGCCGCGATTGTCTGCGAGGGCGCATTCGAGCATCTGGATGGGCCGATCGCGCGCGTCACCGCGCTCGATACGCCTGTCCCGTACGCTCCCCCGCTTGAGGAACATTTTCTGCCCAACGCCGAAAAAGTTGCCGCGAAAGCTCGGGAATTGGCAAAATACTAATTTCAGAAGAAAGCAGGTCTTGCGCCTTGGGAAAAACAAAAGGGCTGAACAACGCGGAGTTCGAAATCGGGTCCGAGGTTCGCATTGCGGACCGCGCCTTCCTCGAGAGTTTCCTCGAAGAGGGCCAGTACCACAATGAGCTCGAGCCCGAGCAGCTCGAATTCGCAGGCCGCGTAGCCAAGGTTAAGTCCGTCGAATTCTTTCACGGCGGCGACGAGATTTATACGCTCGAGGGAATTTCGGGCGTTTGGCACGAGGAGTGTCTGAGCGCCGCTTGAGTTCAGGGTCCTGAGGAGAGAATCATGGCTGTCGATGTAATCATGCCGCAGATGGGCGAAAGTATTTTTGAAGGTACGATCACCAAGTGGCTGAAGAAGCCGGGCGATAAGATTGAGCGTGACGAACCGCTCTTTGAAATTTCGACCGACAAAGTCGATGCGGAAATTCCATCCCCGGCAGCCGGCGTGCTGAAAGAGATCAAGGTCACTGAGGGACAGACGGTCCCGATCCAGACAATCGTCGCCGTGATTGATGCGGCCGCTGTTGGCGCAGCGGCTCCGGCACCTGCACCGGCAAAGCCTGCGCCTGCTCCAGCCAAGGCCGAAGCTACCAGACCCGCCGCACCTGCGCCTGTTCCGAAACCGGTTCCTGCACCTGCCGCAACGGCTCCTGCACCACAAGAGCGGCCCGGCAACGGCGACAAGATCCGCAGCTCCCCGCTCGTCCGCCGCATTGCGCGCGAGCATCATGTGGACCTCGCTCAAGTTCCCGGCACGGGCGCTGGTGGCCGCGTCAGCAAGAGTGACATCCTCGCCGCCGTAGAGGGCGGCGCCGCAGCGGCTCCGCCACCGGCCGCCTCCGCGCCCCCACCAGCTACGGGAGGCGCGGTGGCTCGCGTTGCACTTGAAACGGGCGTCCCGCGCGACCGCCTGTATTTCGGCCACTACGAAGTTCAGCCGATGTCCACCATGCGGCAGAAGATCGCCGAGCACATGGTGATGTCGAAGCGCGTTTCGCCGCACGTCTATTCGATCGAAGAGGCCAACGTCACGGGCGTCGCGGCTTTACGCGCGAAAAACAAAGATAAGTTCGAGAAGGAAACCGGTGTGAAGCTAACGTTCATGCCGTTTTTCATCCGTGCGGCCGTGGAAGCCCTTCGCGCCTTTCCGACGGTCAATTCGTCGGTCGACGGCACGAACATCGTCCTGCACAAAGAGTGCAACATCGGCATCGCCGTGGCGCTCGACTGGGGATTGATCGTGCCCGTCATTAAGAACGCCGAGGAGAAAAACTTCTTCGGCCTCGCCCGCGCGGTCACCGATCTCGCCGAGCGCGCACGGTCGAAAAAACTCAAGCCCGAGGAAGTGATGGAGAGCACGTTCTCGATCACCAACCCAGGCGTCTATGGTGGGTTGATGGGATTGCCCGTGATCAACCAGCCGAACGTCGCGATCCTCGGACTCGGCACGATTGAAAAGCGCCCGGTCGTGGTGGACGACGCCATCGCCATACGCTCGATGGTTTACCTCACGCTGTCCTACGATCATCGCGCGGTGGACGGCGCTATCGCCCATCAGTTCATGGGCCATGTGAAGCACACGCTCGAAAACTGGACGGAACCGATTCTGTAGCGTTATTTGGAGTCGAGAGTGAAAGGCGGAATCTCAATCGTGGATGTTCCGCTTTCTGGCTCTTATCTTTTCGCTCTCGACTCGTAACCATCCTCTCCCATGAGCCCTGCCGTGGCGCACAATCGTTGGGGAACAACTCCCTGGCAAATTGAGTTCACTCCGCCCCGGCAGCAGATTCCCGAGTTGGTCGATTTCGCCATCATCGGCGGCGGCTTCACGGGGCTTGCGGCGGCTGCTTGGCTGCGCGTGCTCGCGCCGCGGAAATCCGTCGCTGTCCTCGAAGCCGCTCGCATCGGCGCGGGGGCGAGTGGGCGCACCGGCGGCATGGTGCTCAGCGAAACGGCTGCCGGCGATCTTCCGGGCCTCGGCGACGTCCTCGCCGGACTCAAGAAAATTCATCGGCGGCTTCGCCTCGATTCCGACCTTTCGCTTCCCGGCGCGTGGGAGATCGCTCGCAGCGAGCGCGCCGAGAAATCCAAGGACGGGCGTCCGCTGCGCGGCCCTTCTCCCATCCAATGGCAGGATTCCGGGAATCTCCGCGTTGTGAATGTCGTGCCCGGCGGCACGCTCGATCCCGGAAAGCAAGTGAGCAGTCTGGCCCGCGCCGCCGTGCGCCTGGGCGCGAACATCGTGGAGAGTTGCGAAGCAAAACAAATCCGATGGAACGATCCTCCAGAGCTGCAATTCGAGGGCGGCCGCTTGCGAGCCGAGAAAGTTCTCCTCGCGACGAATGCGCTTTCGGCCGAACTTTCCGGCCTGCGCTCCGTCGCCCACGCGAAGCTCACGCTCTCGGCGCGCACCGCGCCTCTGCGCGAAAAGCAGATCGAAGCCATCGGCCTTGCGGCGCACAAGCCGCTTTATACCATCGATTTTCCGTACCTCTGGGGACGCCTCTGTCCGGACAATTCGATCATCTGGGGCGCCGGACTCGTGGATGCGCTGAAGCCCGGTGATCTTGAGAATATCGACGTCGGGCGGGGCGGCCCGGCCCAGATGTTCGCGTCTTTGCAGAAGCGGATTCGCGGGCTGCATCCCGCGCTCGCGAATGCGGAATTCACGCATCAGTGGGGCGGCCCGATCGCTTTCCGCAGCGAATTCCTGCCGATTTTTGCGCGCCATCCCGAAAGCGACAATGGCATCGTCCTCGGAGTCTTCGCGGGGCACGGCGTCGCATTATCGGTTTATCTCGGTGCTTGGGCCGCTGAAGTCCTGCTAGGCCGCAGGAAATTACCGAATTGGGGGCGAATCGATCCGAAGCAAACGCGCGATCCTATTCCACGTCATTAGAAAGCTTGGTAGCCCAAACCCTAACCAACTGGAACCGAATCCTCGCGTGGTTGCAAACCATGGACTTGCTGCGAAAAAGTGGCGAGTTCAGATTGCCCGATACTGCCCAAAACAGCTTGCAGACCGGCCAAGGTGCCCAATGAGCACATCCCAACAAGGCATGGAACCGTCCGCAGGTCGCTCTACGCGAAGACAAATGAAGCGCACGCGAGAAATGGGTTTCAAGTCCCTTCCCTGGATAGGGAAGGGATTTAGGGATGGGTGGACCCCGCTTTAGATTAACTAGGATATGAGGGCAAAGTTTTCACAGGTCTTCGGCAGCACGAGCGGGAGACGAATGGATCAAAATAAGCGAAAAGTCATGCCACGAGTTCGGATCATTCCCATCACACAGCTGATTCTCGACGAAGGGAATGCAAACAACGGAACGAAGCGTGGCCGCGACCTTCTCGGACGGTCACTCGAAATCTATGGCGCCGGTCGTTCCGTTGTTGTGGATCGCCACAATCGCGTGATTGCGGGTAACAAAACCGTAGAGGCAGCGCGCGCTGCTGGCATGCAATCAATCGCGGTCGTTGAATCCGATGGCACGTCCTTGGTGGCGGTTCAACGTGGTGATCTCGATCTCACGAGAGACAAGAGGGCGAGAGAGCTCGCCATTGCTGACAACCGCGTCAGCGAAATTGACCTCGAATGGAATCCTGAGGTGCTCTCTTCGCTCGAGGTGGATTTAACGCAGTTCTGGAATGAAAACGAACTCAAAACCCTGCTCAAGGACTTTCGCACCACTGAACTCTCTGCACCCGAGCCGAAGATCGACCAGGCTGCCGAGCTGCAGAAGAAGTGGAAGACCAAGCGGGGCCAGATATGGGAGATCGGGCAGCACCGATTGATGTGCGGCGACAGTGGGAGCTCCTCGGATGTCACTGCCTTGATGAACGGGAAAGCCGCGAAGCTTTGCGCTACCGACCCACCCTATTTGGTCTCCTACGACGCCAAGAACCACCCTTCGAAGGATTTCTCCGACGGCAAGAACAAGGACTGGAAGGGACGCTATGCCGACAAGCAGAAGACCGAGCCCCTAGGTCCGTTCTACGAAGCCTTCCTAAAGCAGGCACTGGCCGTCTGCGAAGATGACGCCGGAATCTACGTCTGGCACGCCTCGCAGCGCCAGGTCGAAGTCGAGAAGGCCATGCGGAACTGCGGCATTCTCGTTCACCAGCAGATTATCTGGGTCAAGAACAAGCCCGTCCTGACCCACTCGTTCTATATGTGGCAGCACGAGCCCTGTTTCTTCGGATGGAAGCAAGGGCACAAACCAAAGCGCAATCCGGGAAGCTTTCCAACGACTGTATGGCAGATCGACGTTCCTGTTCTTCCCGGCGTCGAATCGCGACATCCCACCGAAAAGCCATTGGAACTGTTCGCAACTCCCATTCTGCTGCACACTCAGCCCGGAGACTTGTGCTACGAGCCATTCTCAGGGTCCGGAACTCATTTGTGCGCCGCTGAGAATACGGGCCGACGCTGTTTCGCAATGGAGATCGAGCCAGCATTCGTAGCCGTTGCTCTCGAACGGCTATCCGAGATGGGCCTCAAGCCTAAGCTGGTATCAAGCTAGGAACACGTATGGGCAAGAGCAACAACCCGAATATTGCCGAAGACGGGAAGCCGCATCGCTGGAAGAAGGGGCAAAGCGGGAACCCGTCGGGGAGGCCAAAGAGTAAGACACTGTCAGATGCATACAGGACCAAGCTCGAAGAGCCCGTCCCGAACGACCCGGAGGCTAGGACGTGGGCCGAACTGATAGCCGAAGCACAGGTTCGGGACGCGGTCCGCGGCAACGTTCAGGCGGCCAGGGAAATCGCGGATCGAACCGAGGGCCGAGCACGACAGGCCATCGAGTTCGAAGACACGACGATGGCCAAGGCATTCGACAGAATGACGACCGAAGAACTCGAGGCTTATGCCCGTGACGGCACCTTGCCCGCATGGTTCCCGCGAAGCCAAGGCCAAGGAGTCGATAGTCGTGGTGGAAGCTCGACAAACGAATGACGTTCAGCGGTTTGAGATCGCACCACTCCCGCAGCACTTTCCTCTTGGGTCGGTCGAGTCACGCGCCGCTGCGAGAGCGATGTTGAGGCGAATCCAAGCAGACCGAGAAAAGCCCGTCATGCTCGTCACGGTTGAGCACATCGGTAGTACGGAGCCAAATCAAACGATTGAGGTCTACGCGCAAACCAAACGCGAGAATCGATGAACGGTCCGCTCAAGGTTGGCGACTTTCCAGTAGGCACGCTGGAGTCTCGCGCAGTAGCTCGGGTTGTCTTAGGCCAGAGGCGGAGCAAACTGACCCGTCTGCAATTCTTCCACAGCATTCGAGGGCCTTGGCGTGGTGACGGGCCAGAGCCTCCCGACGTTCCGAAAGCAAATCCCTGGATTGAAGGCGACGACGGGAAGCTATTCCGTGTGGTTTACGTTCCTCACGTTTGGGTTGCGCGGGAAGAAGCCGTTCCGAGCTGCCCCGAATGCCGGACGCCCTATCGAAAAGCCACTGACTATCCCAACTATCCCTTCGTGGGCTACCGTGCAGACTGCGTGGACAAGCACATTCAGGTCTTCTCAACTTCGTGACCGATCCGACTAGTACCCACATGTCCGGTTACCGCGTTTATCGGGACTTAGGTGGAGACGTGGCTGGGGACGATCGGAATGATTCCGAAGTGATTCGTATTTGAAGCGCAAATATGCAATCTGATCGCAATCTCATAGTCAGAATCGCCCACCGCACGAATAGATGGACTACGGGTTCTGCAAACTCGCCTTAAGTTCCTCGCTAAGGGCTTGCTCCCGCACGACTGCCTAGAAAGAAACATGGTCGCTCGTTGACTTCAACACACACGCACGTATATAACCCCGCCGATGAACGAACTGCGCGCAGAGTGTCGCCGCCCTCCGGATTTCCAGGACTCGTCAGGAAATCCGGCAATCGGCATCCAGGCTGCGACAGTAAAAAGGCCACCCAACGGAGGACCATTGAGAGTGAAAAGTTTCGCGTTTGTTGCGATCGCGCTGGCACTTGTGTTTAGCGGATTGTTCGTCACGTCGACTACGCGGGGACAGGATCTTAACGCCGTGCCTCCAAATTGCGACCGCGCCTGCCTGGTCGAATTCATGAACAAGTATCTAACTGCTCTGGTCGCCCGAGACCCGAGCCGGGTGCCTTGGGCCGACAAGGTGGAGTTCACTGAGAACAACGCCCGGTTAATGGTCGGCGATGGGTCCTGGGCGGTGGCAACCGGCAAGGTGGACAACGATCTAATTGTGGCCGATCCTCTCACGGGGCAGGCAGGCTACTTTGGGACCGTGGAGTTGAACGGCCTGCCCACTTGGTTTGCCGCGCGCCTTAGGGTCGCGGACGCCAAGGTCACAGAGCTGGAGACCGTTTGGCGGCCGCGGCCTGCGGTGCTGAACGCCGCCGCTCCGGGAGGTGGGGACCCCAAGGATTTGAAGCACGACCCCGCCATGTACGACTCTCTGGCGCTGGCAGAGCGCGTGCCGCGTCCCAAAATGATCGACTTGGCCAACGGCTACTTCGCTACGCTGCAGCTCAACGACGGAACTCTCTACACCGAATTCGACCCCACTTGCTCGCGGATCGATAATGGCACGAAGACCGCCAGCAATCCTGATTCTCCCCAGACTAATTTCCGCTTGAACTGCGGCGACCAGTTCAAGACCGGCATGTACCGCGCCAACAACGCCTTGCGCGAACGAGACTATTTCCTGATCGACGAGGAGAAAGGCATCGTTATGGCTAGGGCCTTTCTCGACCACAATGCGGTGGTGCAGACGTTCAATCTGACGGACGGCACGCAGATTCGGGCCGGCTTCAGAACCCCGAATAGCTTCGTCATGCTGGAGATGTTCAAGTTCAGGAACGGCAAGCTTTATCGCGCGGAGGTGGTGCATGCCGACACTAACTACCATGCCAGTTCACCTTGGACGCCGTCCTCGCGGCGCGATTAGCTGGGCTTGACGCGTTCCCTCATACGTCTCAAGCAACAGCGGGAGTTCAGAGCATCGAGATTCCTAAGTCCTGATAAGTCGGATTACCGGATATTTTGGTGCCAGTACCAACTTTTCCGGTTACCGCGTTGATCAGGCACTAGGGAGCGCCTTGTATCGGATCACAGATTCTCAGAGACTAGGTTTGGTCGATCAGTCGGTGATGGATTGCATATAGAGCCAATTCAAGACGGTCGGAGACGCCAAGTTTGTCAAAGATGTTGTGGAGGTGGTTCTTTACGGTCTGCTCGCTGATGAAGAGCTTTTCGCCGATTTCCCGGTTACGGAATCCTTGTGCCGCGAGTTGCACGACTTGCCTCTCACGATTGCTTAGCAGAGGCTTTTCCCGTCGCTGGCCTGACTCGGAGGATTTCTTGAACGCGTCGATCACCTGCCCTGTCATGTGACCGTCGAGCCAGATTTCGCCGTCGTGAACCTTGCGGATGCTCTTCAGCAGCAAATCGCTGGCAGATTGCTTGAG
>Ga0316363_10000091_pt1 | contig 136437 bp, 112 predicted proteins | sample Sb_taG_3_FD_200459 | JGI IMG/M metagenome (GOLD analysis project Ga0316363, IMG submission 200459) | Peat soil microbial communities from Weissenstadt, Germany - Sb_50d_a_PC metaG (v2) (version 2) | ecosystem: Environmental > Terrestrial > Soil > Wetlands > Peat | place: Germany: Weissenstadt... | reverse complement strand
AGATCCACCCCCATGGCTTCGTAGTATCCGTATCCTAAATCGCGCAGCCTGCACAACAAGTCACTCAAGTGTACGAGCGCCACCAGAGGCTGGGCGGAGAGAGGTGCGACATCGTGGTGAAACTCGACTACCTCGATCACATCCGCGGAAAAGTGCCATTGTTCGGCCAATATCTTTCCGCTCTGACAGTGGGTAAATCCGAGATGTTCCTCTTCGACTCGGTGGAGAGCGACGTGCCCCTCGCGGGCTGCCTGGAGGCACTTGCGAAAGTCCTCCGGGCACGCGAGCGTATTCACCAGTATTCCCAGGTCGTGCAGCAGGCCGGCCAGGTAGGCCTTCTCTGGGTCCGGATATCCGATCAGCTTTGCCATTTTCTTACTGACCAACGCACAGCCCAGGGAGTGGCGCCAAAAGGTCACCGCGTCCAGAACCCACTTGTCGGGCGGCACGATGTTGTTCAGGCTACAGCCCAGCAGGATTGCCTCTACCCGCTTTAGACCAAGAGCCATGACCGCGCTGCGTACCGTTTCGGTGTTGCGTCGACCGAACAGAGGAGAGTTTGCCATCCGCAGGCAGTGGGCCGCAATCGTTCCGTCGTAAGCCACCAGTTCGACGACTCGTTCCATATCCACTTGATCCGTCGGTAGCCGGAGCATGGCAACGAGTGGCTGGACGATCACCTGAATCGTCGGCATGGCTTCCAGGGCTTCGATTTTTGGCCGGAGTTTCTCGAGTCTGTGCGGGTTCATGGCTTGCCTCCGCCGGTGTATCCGACGGGCGGTTTCCAGTACCCGATGGCTCCCGGGAAATGCACCAGGTGGAATCTTTCTTCCACTTGGTACAGAGATTCTGCGTGACCCAGGAACAAGTAGCCGCCGGGCAGCAGATTGGAATGGAAGTGCTGCACGACCTTGCGCTTCGAGCCCAGGTCAAAATAGATGAGCACATTGCAGCAGAAGATCAGGTCCATGCCTTTCAGGAAGGTCATCTTGCTGTCGTCATTAAGATTCACGCGATCAAAGCGGATCAGCGATTTGAGCTGGTCCGATGCCTGCAGTTGCTTGTCATCGTAAGGTCTGAAGTACTTCCGTCGTAAGAGCTCGGTCGTGCTGCGCAGAGCGTATTCGCCGTAGATTCCGGCCTTGGCCGCCGCGAGAGACCTGTCGTTCAAGTCCGTGGCCAGAATGTCAAAGGTCCAGCCCGCGAGCAGTTTGTCGCTTTCTTCCAGCAGGAACATGGCCAGCGTGTAAGGCTCTTCTCCGGTCGAACAACCGGAGCTCCAGATGTGGAGACGCTTGAAACCCATCTTGCTCTTGGCCTGCAAAATCTGGGGAAGAATCACGTTGCGCAACGCTTCCAGTTGAGGCGGGCTGCGAAACATGTACGTCTCGCCAATGGTGATTTCGTTCAGAAGCAGCCGCAACTCCGCATCCCGGCCTCCGCGGGAGGTGAGGTGCTCCAGGTATTCGGTGGGGGATTTCGCATTCAGCGCACTCATGCGCCGTGCGCAACGAGAAGCCAGCAGGTACAGCTTCTCCTCCGGTTGGTAGATACCTGAGACCTGGTAGATAACATCGCGGATCTTCAGGTACGCGGGATCTCGCAGATCCTCTGCCCCGGTTTCTTTCGCCGCTTTTACTGAACCCGTTTCCACAGTGTCATCCACTCCGTTCTTCGGCCTGCGCCGGATTGCCTCACATCCTTACCGCACCGCTGCTGCCACGCCGGAAGCTTGTCCTCTGCTGGCCCGAACCCGGGAAACAATTTCCTGGCAGAGCTCCGGCAGCGGGCAGATCTTGTCCGCAGCTCCGGCGCCGACCACCGCGCCCGGCATTCCCCACACCACCGACGATGCTTCATCCTGCACCACGATCCAGCCCCCAGCCTCCCGGATGTGCATCGCTCCACGCGCGCCGTCTGCACCCATTCCGGTCATCACAACTCCCAGCACATTCGGACCATAGGTCGCGGCCACGGAACGAAACAGCACATCCACCGCCGGACGGCAGGAGTTTTCCGGGGGCTCCTGGTTCAGGTTCAGCACCACCCGCGTTCCCTTTCGTGCCACGGTCAAGTGATAGCCGCCGCGAGCGACCCAAACCTCTCCGGGTTTGATCGCCTCACCGTCCTCTCCTTCGCGCACCGAGAGCTCGGAGCAGGCGTTCAGACGATCTGCCAATAGCCGGGTAAACAGTGGCGGCATGTGCTGCACCAACACCACGGGCACGGGAAAATCCGCCGGAAGGTGAGGAATTACCGAGAGCAGCGCGTTAGGTCCCCCGGTGGAAGTGCCAATCGTGAGAATGTCGATGCGTTGGTTGCCCGCTGCTCTCTTCGCCGGGGACACGGGCGGCGGCGTGGGAACAGCGCGATTTCGCCGGGCCACCAGGGAAAGGATCTTGGCTACAAGTTCCTGCCGCACCTGATCGATGGCGTTGGTCAAACTCGAGGTATTGCTCGGCTTGGTCGCGTAATCGGAAGCGCCCAGCGACAACGCTTCCATCGTAATGGCTGCTCCCCGCTCGGTCAGCGTACTGAACATGATCACGGGCAGCTTGGGATACAACTTGCGGATCTCCACCAGCGTCTCGATCCCATTCAGCCCAGGCATTTCGATATCCAGCGTGATCACATCAGGATTCAATTGTGGAATCTTGGCCAGGGCGATCACCCCGCTGGAAGCCGTCCCGGCCACTTCGATTTCCTTAGCGGAGGCCAGGGCGTCGCACAGCAGCTTTCTCACGACCACGGAATCGTCGACGATCAAAACCCGAACCGGTGGCATAGGTGTTCACTCTTTTGCGGCGGACGCCGCACTTTTGGCGCGGCATCCGCGGGTTGAGCTGTCAAGCATGGGCCGCGGCTGCTTACGAACCTGCCTTGGCGCTTGCCGCTTTCGAGCCATGGGTTTTCACCGGATGACCGGATTGTCCATCGTCGATCTTGAACTGCGCGACCAGTTGCTGCAGCTTGGTGGACATCTCGGCCAGAGATTGCGCCGCTTGCAGCGAATCGTTGGCGCCATGGGTCGTGCTCTGCGCGGCTTCCGCCACCCCCGAAATGTTCTTGGTGATCTCCTCCGATCCGCGCGCCGCTTCGCTCACGTTGCGCGACATCTCGTTGGTGGTTGCGTTTTGTTCTTCGACCGCGGTCGCAATCGTGTTGGAGATGTCGTTCACCTGCCGGATTACCTGGCTGATCTGGTCGATGGCGCCGACTGCGCCCTTGGTATCTCCCTGGATGGCCTCGATCTTGCGGCTGATGTCTTCGGTCGCCTTCGCCGTCTGCTTGGCCAGTTCCTTGACCTCGTTGGCCACGACCGCGAAGCCCTTGCCGGCTTCGCCGGCGCGGGCCGCTTCGATGGTGGCGTTCAAGGCGAGAAGGTTGGTTTGTTGTGCGATCGAGGTGATGACCTTGATCACCTGGCCAATCTCAATGCTGGAATTGCCCAGCTTGCTGACGGTCTGGTTGGTTTCTTCCGCAACCCGGACCGCCTCGGTGGCCACCTTCGCCGATTCGTGAGCGTTCTTGGCGATTTCCTTGATGCTGGAACTCATCTCTTCGGTGCCCGTCGCCACCGTCTGCAGGTTCTTGTTGACCTGGGTGGCGGCCGAGGAGACTACGTTCGCCTGGGTTGAGGTTTCCTCCGCGTTCGCACTCATCTGCTGGGCGGTATTGGACAGTTCCTCCGAGGCGCTGGCCAGGGATTGCGCGTTCTGCACGATGGATCGGACGCTTTGCCGCAGATCCTTGAAGAACCGGTTCAGCCCTTCTCCCATCTGTCCGATCGCGTCCTGCCCGCTGACCGTGATCTCCCTGGTAAGGTCGCCTTGCGTGGCCGCCGACACGACGGTGAGGATGCCGTCCACCTTGTTCTTCAAGTCCTCGGCGGCATTTTTCTGCGGGGTCACGTCCGTGGCATACTTCACGACCTTGAACGGTTTGCCGCTGCGGTCCATGATGGGGTTGTAGGAGGCCTGGATCCAGACTTCCTTGCCGCCCTTGCCGATGCGCTTGAACTCATCGGCCACGTACTCACCCCGGTTCAACTTCGCCCAGAAGTCCTTGTACTCTCCGCTCTGCCGATAGGCGGCATCGACAAACATGCTGTGATGTTTGCCTTTGACTTCGTCGAGCGAGTAACCCAGAGTCTTGAGGAAGTTATCGTTGGCGCTGACGATGGTGCCGTCGAGATTGAACTCGATCACCGCCTGCGACTTGCCAATCGCGGCAATCTGGCCCGCGTAGTCGGCATTGGTGGTTTCGATGCGGAGCCTCTCGGTCGCCACCGCCCATGTCGCAAGGTAGCCGATATGGTTCCTCTCGCCGTCGTACACCGCATCCGCGTTGATTTCGAGCGTTTCCGGACCGACCGTAAAGTTCGCCTTGTGCGGCAGGCTCCTCACGTCGCCCAGGATCCGCCGCACCCGGCCGGGATCTTTGTGGAAGATGTCGATCACTTGCCCGATCATCTGCGACGGCCGGACCGGCAGATACTTTTCCAGTGACTCCAGGGTCTTCAATGACGCCGGATTCATGTACTGGATCTTCAGATCGCGGTCGGCGAACATGAGGTTGACCGGCGCTTGATCGGCCAGGCCGACCATGCGCGCCGTCGCGGCGGTTCGTTCGCGCAGGTTGCCCTTCATCTGGTTGAGAGCCTGCCCCAGTTCGGCGAGTTCGTCCTTGCCGTCGGCCTGAATATTCTCTTTGCTCAGATCGCCGGCAGCGATGGCGTTGGCGAAGGTCAACGCCGCCGTCGTGCCGGAAGAAACGCTGCGGCCAACGGTCAGGCCGAGGAAACCGACCACGAGGCCAATCAGGACACCGATTACCGCCAATACCGACAGGTTGGTTGTGACGCTCTTCTTGCCGCTTTGATCCAACTCCGTCTGTTTGGCCTGTGTCAGCTCGGTCGCCTCTTTGGTTATTTGCTCGGTATTGCCCAGCGCATCGTGGGCGTGCAGCCGCGCTAGTGCCGCAGCCTTCCGGTCTCCCTTCTGGAGCGCAGGGATAAACTCCTGTTCTACTACCTGGATATACCGTTGCCCGCCCTCATACGCCTGGCCGATCAGGTCTTTGAGTTTTCCGTCCGGCAGTCGCTTCTTCCACGCCTCATTGGCATCGATATACTCTTTCTTTCGTTGCTGAAACATCGCGAGATGTTCAGGCAGCTTCTCCGGGCCGTCCGCCAGCGCCGACACCATGAAATAGCGGACCCGCTCGATATCCAGAGCAGGGGGCACAATATCTGCATTAAGGTCGCTGTAGAAGAGCATTTCACCGTGCAGCGAACCGCCCACTTTTACTTTGTCGATCGTCCAATAGGACACGCCGCCGACGATCACTAAACCCACGATCGCTACTACCACGAGAAAGTGGAGTTTGGTTGCAATTTTCAGGTTATTCATGCCGAGCATAGCTGGTATCCCTTCGTCTCCAGAATCGTTGTCTTGCCGTAACAAATCGCGAATGTCTACTTCTATGTCTGCCACTTTGCCGAGCTACAAACCCGCCATGGCGCCGCCGGCCCCTTCGGCTCCGCTCATGGTGCGTTCGGTGTCGAGTACGAGCAGCAGACGTTCCTGGAGCTTGTACACTCCCCGCACCAGTTCCCGCGCTTCGCCTTTTAAGGTTGTCGGCGGATGTTCAAAGCAGTCTTCCTCGACCTCCAGAACATCCCCGATCTCATCCACCAGGAAGCTCACCGCTCCCTCGTCGGTGCGCACCACAACATTCATCGGCAGCTCGGAAGCGGAGCGGTCTTCCATGCCAAAGCGGCGCCGCAGGTCCACCGCCATCACGATCTGGCCGCGCAGGTTGATGAGCCCGCGAATGACGTGCGGCACCAGGGGAACGCGGGTCATTTCCTGGTACCGGATCACTTCCTGCACCTGCTGTACCGGCACGCCGAAGAACTCCTTCTTCAGGAAGAACGTGCAGAACTGCTGTGTGTTTGCCACCTGTTTCTCCTCATGCCGGCGCCGACATGGTCATGGGACCAGCCTGCGCGGCCGCGATCAGCCCGGGAACGTCCAGCACATCCGTGATCCGCTTCTGGATGACGGCCGAGCCCAGCACACCTTTGCGCCCCGTCTGGCGCTCGACGACAAACGATTCCTCCACGATGTCGAGAATGCGGTCGACCACCAGCCCGATACTGCGTTCCTTCTCGGCATAAACCACGACGTGCAGGGACTGCTCGGCGACTCTGGCAGACTTACGCCTGGTCTGGAGCACCTCGGAAACACGGATTAGGGGCATGATCTGCCCGCGGTACTGTACCGCCTCCTGATCGTCGGCGATTTCGATGGTGTCGGCGGAAAACTCTTCGAGACGGGCCACCACCGAAAGATCGATGGCCATGCGTCCGTTCTCGCCGTACTGGAACAGCAGCACCGGCTTGCCGTTGGCGCCGTTCTTGGCGGCAGCCTGCCGGTCGTCGCCGGCCAGGGCGCGGTCGTGAGTTTCGTTGACCACGTTGGCGTGCTGCGCCAGGCCCATTACGTCGAGAATCAGAGCTACTTTGCCGTCGCCCATAATGGTGGCGCCGGCGTAGGTGTTGATGCTCTTCAACTGTTTGCCGAGGGGCTTGACTACGATTTCCTCGGTGTCGTTGATTTCATCCACCACCAGCCCAAACTGCTGGTCATCGGCCCGCAGCACCACGATGTTGGCACTCTCCCGGTCGGAGACTCTTTTTTCCACGGCTGTCAGCAGCTGCATGATCTTTTCCGACCCATGCCCTACGCCGACTAGTTCTTGCGCCGCCTGAGCGCCGTCTCCGTGATGCTTCAGGGTCAGGACCTGGCGCACCCCGTCGTGAAAGTGGCGATGAGCTTCTTCCAGGGCATGGGTGTCGGAAAACTGTCCAAACTCGCTCAAGCCGGTCGAGTAGATCCACTTCCCGAGGGCGCAGGCGTCATGAGAGCCCGCTTGCTCGGGCGTCATGACTTTCTTGCCGTCCAGTACCTGCTGCAGATTCGTGACCCACTGACGGTGCCTGTCCCGCACCGTGGAGAAGTCCAGTTGTTCGGCTGGCTGAGACGTGCCCGCTTGCCCCTGGGCCCGAGCGTCCACCTTTAGTTCCCGGTTCAAATACACGAGGGGAAGGAGTCGCCCGCGCAGGCGGTGCACTGGCGCCCCATTGACCTGTTCAATGCCTTTTTGCGCCTGCTCGCCCTCGAGGCGCACCAGTTCGAGCAGATTGACCTGCGGAATGGCGTAGCGGTCTCCGGCGGTGGTCACGATCAAGGCGGGGATGATGGCCAGGGTCAGCGGAATCTTCATGCGCACCGTCGAGCCCTGTCCCGGCTTCGACTGCACGTCGACGGTGCCGCCGATCTTTTCGATGTTGGTCTTCACCACGTCCATGCCGACGCCCCGGCCGGATACGTTGGTGACCTTTTCCGCGGTGGAAAAGCCGGGCAGCCAGATGAGGTTGTTGATCTCGCGCTCCGTCATCCGTGTGGCCTGATCGGCGGTGATCAATCCCTTCTGAACGGCCTTGTTGCGGATCCTCTCGCAATTCAGTCCGGCCCCGTCATCGGTGATTTCAATGTTGACCTGCCCGCCCTCGTGAAAGGCCCGCAGGAGCAGCAGGCCCTCTGGGTTCTTGCCGGCGGCGGTTCGCGCCTCGGGGGCCTCGATGCCATGGTCCACGGAATTGCGCACGATGTGGGTGAGCGGGTCTTTGATGGCCTCGATGATGGTTTTGTCGAGTTCGGTCTCCTTGCCTTCCATCTCGATGCGGACCTGTTTGCCGCACCCCAGGGCCACGTCCCGCACGGTGCGCGGAAACTTGCTCCAGATATTGCCGATGGGCTGCATGCGCGTCTTCATGACGCCTTCCTGCAGTTCGGTGGTAAGGAGGTTGAGCCGCTGGCTGGTGGCCAAGAGTCCGCTGTCTTCGCTGGCACCGGTAAACTGCACGATCTGGTTGCGCAGCAGGACCAGTTCGCCCATGCGGTTCATCAGCCGGTCGAGCTGGTTCACGTCCACGCGAATCGTGCTGTCGCTGGCGCTCTGCCCACGGGCCTGTTGCTGCACGTTGAGTGCTTCGGCTCCTTCCGGCGGCTTCGGGGCTGCCTTCTCCCCTACAGGTTCAACCGCGGGTTGCGGGTCCCCGGCACTCTGCTGCTCCACCGGCTGGCGCATTTCGGGTCGAGGGGAGTCTTTTTGCGGGGTTTCCTGTTTGGCCGGTGCCAGGTCGGGCGGCGGGCTTGCTTCTCCCTTTGGTTGAAGCAGCCGCGTCAAGGTGGCGATTAATTCCTGGTCGTCGCGTTCCCCTTCTCCGCCGGTCGTATCGATGTTTCCCAGCATCTGGCGAACCGCATCCACCATGGCCAGCAGTGCGGTCGTGATTTCGGAAGTCAGCGAGAGGAGGCCATCGCGCAAGCGCGAGAGCAAGCTCTCACCAACGTGCGTCACCGCCTCCAGTTTGTTGAACGCCAGAAAACCCGAGGTGCCCTTGATGGTGTGAATGGTGCGGAAGACGCTGGCCAGGATCTCCCGGTTGGTGGGATCTTTCTCCAAGGCAATCAGGTCCCGGTCGAGGCGATCGAGGTTCTCGTAACTCTCCACTAAGAACTCTTTAACGATCTCCAAGTCGCTCATCGGTAGATACCCTTTCGGCTGTTCACTTTCTTCATTTCTCTATTTCTCTCGCGCACCGCTCACATCGCGAAACAGAACCGGCGACCTGGCAACTCCGCAGACAATCGGCCCCCAGATCTTGTTCTGTTCCGGTTGATTCCCTCTGCCCCGTAGCACTTCATCGGTCGCGCAGCCATGAGACTTTAGGCCGACCTTACCTGCGACCCGGCGAAGCCATGGCACAGGCCCCACACCGCGTGTCCCGCGTCTCGAACGCGCTTGCTCGTCTTCGCATTGTTCCGGCACACAACTGTTCGGTGGCATTTGGCAGGCACAGGCATGGGGCATCGCATTCGATACCGTGGCTGGCCTAATCGCTTGTGGCGAGACTAAGAGCACATTAATGTGTGACCTCAACAACCATCTGGCAATCGGCACTTTCTCCGCCAAAGGACAATCCGGGCGCTCTTACCAAAGGCCACCCTGTGGAGATTCGCCGAGGAGCGCGGCCACTTGAGGAAGGATGAGGGCACGCCGAATGGGGCTCGCCGAGCAGGCATTCCGGCGCACATCGAGCCGATTCTGCATTCTCGTTCTCAGATATACTTGGTACCGAAAAAAGGGGCTAGGCCAACCAGCGAGCGGAGATCGGTTGCAGCTACCGTCTCCACTGCGTCATGACAGGTGCAGATGAGCCGTTGGCACGATTCGGGAGCATGTCAGAAAGCGATCAACCAGCAAGTCTTGAGATCTACAGCGACAGCGCAGTGGTTGCCCAGTACGCAGCCTTGGATCATGTCACGGACTGTGAGCGATTGCTGTTTGAGACCTATCTCCTTCCAGGGATAGATATCCTGGACTTGGGGGTTGGGGGAGGACGCACTACACCTTTCCTCTCTGGACTCGCCTCGCACTATGTGGGCGTTGACTATGCCGAGGGGATGGTCCGTGTCTGCCGCGAGAAGTTTCCTCAGCTGCGATTTGAGGTGGCCGATGCGGCTAACCTTTCCTGCTTCGCGGATGGTTCGTTTGACGCGGTCGTCTTTTCCTACAATGGCCTCGATAACCTAGTCCCTGAGCAAAAGAGGCGCCAGTGTTTGCAGGAATGCCATCGCGTTCTCAAGCCAGGCGGAGTGCTTATCTTTTCGTCGCACAACCCGCGTGCGCTCTTTGTGAATTGGCAGTGGGATCGGGAACGATTGCGAAGGCTCGCCAACAAATTTTCCGGAGGAAGAAGACCGCTGTATTATCCGGCGTTGACAGCATTGACCAGCGGGCGAATCGGACTAGCTGTGTTGAGGACGGTTGCAGCCGCAATACCCCGTGCTTTCCGGAGACTGCCGACCAAAACGTTCTGGCGGGGACAGGGATACCTGCTAGACCCAACCCATGGCGGAATGCTGATGTACTATGCACTGCCAAGTTTTGTGACTGCGGAACTGGCGAGCCTTCAATTCGAGCGTCTGCGCGAGTTGCCCGAAAACTACCCGCAAAAGAGCAACCAATACTGCACACGCTGGTTCTACTACGTATTCGCGAAAGTGAACGCCTCCGAAGCCTCCGTCAGGGTTTGTGCGTGAAGCAGGTAGTGGTTGCTTTGAACCTCGCGGGCACCCGGCAAGTGGGCTAGATTCGAGAAACTCTTAGGAGACATGATCAGAATGGTTTCGGCCTCTAGACGGCGTTTCCTGAGCCAAACTGCTGCGGTTTTGACGTCTTCGGCGGATACTCTATGGTTTGTCGCGGTGTTCAGTTGCCTACTTTTGCTGGGTCCGATAGATCTAGTTGGTCAGGACAAGACCGCACTGCTGGCCGCAACTCCACCGATGGGCTGGAATAGCTGGGACGGTTACGGGACAACCATCAAAGAAGATCAGTTCAAGGCGAACGCAGAGTGGTTTGCCAAGCATCTGAAGCCTTTCGGCTGGCAATATGTCGTGGTCGACATGGAATGGTTTGTGACCAACCCTCGGCCGGAGGGCAACTCGAAAACTTCGCAATTCAGCACGGACCATTACGGACGGTATACCCCGGCGGAGAACCGGTTCCCGTCGTCGGCGAACGATGCAGGATTCAAGCCCATGGCCGACTATGTACACTCTCTCGGGCTGAAATTCGGCATCCACATTCTCCGGGGTATTCCTAAACAGGCTGTCGAAGAGAACTTGCCGATCGCTGGGTCGTCCTTTCACGCCCAGGACGCCGCCGACACCTCGGATCTCTGCCCCTGGAATCCGGACAACTATGGCATCGATGCGCAGAAGCCGGGTGCGCAGGCGTACTACGATTCGATCGCCCGTCTGTACGCGAGTTGGGAAGTCGATCTGATTAAGGTTGATTGCATTGCGAGTCGTCCTTACCGAGGGGATGAGATACGCATGCTGAGTGAGGCCCTGCGAAAGACCGGACGGCCGATTGTCCTCAGCTTATCGCCCGGCGCCGCGCCGCTTGAGAAGGTGGAGGAGATGCGGCAGTACGCGCAGATGTGGCGCATCTCCGACGACATCTGGGATTTGTGGCACAGCACCGTTCCATATCCGCAAGGCTTGGGAGACCAGTTCGCTAACGTCGCCAAATGGGCAGGGAAATCCGAGCCGGGGCATTGGGCGGATGCCGACATGTTGCCCCTGGGCCGCCTAGGACCGGCTCCGGGGTGGGGTCAGGCGCGGGACACAAGGCTTTCGCACGACGAGCAGCGAACTCTGATTACGCTGTGGTGTATCTTTCCCTCGCCGCTGATGATCGGAGGGGAACTGCCATCCGCGGATGATTGGACGGTCTCACTGCTTACGAATCCTGAGGTTCTCGAACTCGATCAGCATTCCACCGGGAATCATCCGGTGATTGCGACGGAGAAGACGGTCGTGTGGCTCGCCGACTCTGCATCTCACGAAAATCAGTACCTGGCGATCTTCAACGTCGGCGAATCGCAGGCCACACTCCGGTACGACTGGAAGGACTTGGGGCTCACAGGAAACGTGTATAAGCTGAGAGATCTTTGGGAGCGCAAAGATCTGGCGCCGGCGGGTTCGATGACGGTCGAGTTGCCGCCACATGGCAGTGCGCTCTACCGCCTGTCTCCAGTGCGGCAGGCGAGTCAATAGACGAGAGCCTCCGTTCCAGTGCGCATATTCGGTTTGGCCGTTTCAGAAAGGTCACGATGCACGTCTCGATCCCGGGGAAACAAGAATCCTCCCGCAAAGAGGAAGCCAGCACACTTTTTCCAACCGGACATCTTGTCCCTTTTATTCTGGTGACGGCGCTGTTTTTTCTCTAGGGAATCCCCAACAACCTGAATGATGTGCTGATCCGGCAGTTCATGAAGTCGTTCGCCATTACCCGCTTCAAAGCAGGCCTGGTGCAATCCGCGTTCTATATGGGTTACTTCGTGCTGGCCATGCCTGCGGCGCTCCTGATGAGGAAAGCGGGTTACAAGACCGGCTTCGTAATCGGACTCCTCCTCTACGGAGGCGGCTGCTTTCGTTTCTGGCCGGCGGCCCTGGCGGGAAGCTACGGATACTTCCTGTTCGCGCTCTTCGTGATTGCCAGCGGCCTCTCGTTTCTGGAGACGGCTTCCAATCCTTTCATTGCGCAGCTCGGCGATCCCCACACCTCGAAGAGGCGGCTGAACTTTTCGCAGGCATTCAACCCGCTTGGATCAATCAGCGGCGCTCTGATGGGGACGGTCTTCATCTTTTCGGGGATCGAGCTGACGCCTCAGGAAGTTTCCGCGCACAAAGCACAAGGGCTATACGAGGCCCATCTTCGGACGGAAACACTGCGCGTCATCAAGCCTTATCTGGTGCTCGGTGCGGTGGCGATCTTCTGGGCAGTGCTGATTCTCCGCACGAAGTTCCCCGCGATTCAGAGTGAACACGAGAGCAGTGCGGAGGACCACGGCCACTTCAAGGGAGCTTCTGCGTTACCCGCACTTTCTGTGGGCGGTCGTAGCGCAGTTTCTGTATGTGGGTGCGCAAGTGGGCACCTGGAGCTACTTTATCCAGTACGTTCAGGAGTACACGCACCGGCCGGAGAAGGTGGGTGGCTACTTCTTAACGGGCACGCTGGCCGCGTTCGGAGTGGGAAGATTCGCGTCCGCGTATCTCATGCGCACCATTGCACCCAACAAACTGATGGGAGCCTATAGCATTGTGAACATCATGCTCGCCTCCCTGGGAGTGCTATTTCCGAGCGAGTTCGGATTGTGGTGTGTGTTCCTCACGAGTTTCTTTATGTCTCTGATGTTCCCCACGATCTTCGCGCTGGGATTAAAGGGGCTGGGCCCCAACACAAAGATCGGCGGCTCGCTACTGGTGATGGCGATTGCGGGCGGCGCGGTTCTGACGCCAATCATGGGGCTGATCGCGGAGGCCGCCCATGGCATCGCGTCGGCATACTCGGTACCGCTCGTCGCCTACGTCTTTATTGCCTTTTACTCGTTCCTTGGGTCGAAGCAGGCGGGGGCAACGAGTTGAATCAAGCGGGAGCGACTCAGTTGGGTCCCTCTGTTTGGGGGCTATCAAGAGCGGGGGGAGAAGCAGACATTTTGCGCACCATGTCTTCATCCTTCTGATCCGCCTTCTCCTTAAGTTCGCGAACCTTGGCGAACTCCTTCTGCGATTCCGCCGTCTTCCCCATCTCCTGGTAGACACGCGCCAGACGATAGTGCGCATCGGGCTCAGCCGGATCCAACGCCACCGCGTGCTGGAGCGCCGCGACGGCATCCGGGTACTGTTTCTGCTGGGCAAGAATCACGCCGAGATCGATGGAGGCGATGCGGATGTCGCTTTTCAGCTGAATGGATTTCCGGAGGAAGGGAAGTGCAACCTCCGGCTTGTCCGTCTTCATCGCGATGTCGCCCAGATAAGCGAGTGCTTGTGCCTGGTCGGGATCGAGCGCCAGTTCAGCCTGGAACTCACGCGTCGCGTCGTCATATTGGTGCGACTTCCAATAGAGATAGCCGAGGCCGAAATGGACATTGGGTTCGCGCGGAGCGGCGTTGGCGGCGGCCTGGAACTCCGCGATGGCCTCGGGAGTCTTGCCCAGGCCGTCGAGGGCCTCCCCGGAGAGAACGTGAGCCGGGGCGGAGTCGGGATCCTTCTGCAGAATCTGCTTGAACTCGTCGAGGGCGCAGGAATACTGCCGCGCCCACAGACAACTCTGCGCCAGCACCTGATGGAGTTCGGCATTGGCGGGATCGGATTCGGCCGCGGGTTTCAAGTACTGAGCCGCTTCCGCAAATCGCTTGGCGCCGTAGTAGCTGAGGCCGAGCAGGGTTCGCGCCTGCAGTTGGCCTGAGTCAGCAGCCGGCGTGGCGGCAAGCGCCGCGGTGAGAGGGGAGATCGCAGCGTCAAAGTGACCCTGCTTGAACTCCGCCAAGCCTAGGTTCAGCTGAACCCCCAGCAATTTTGAATTCAGCGCGAGCGCCTTTTTGTAGGCGGCGGCTGCCTCCGCATATTTCTGCTGCCGGGAGAGGACGACCCCCAAGCTAGCGAACGCCGCCGCGTCGCGCGGATTGCGGCGCGTGACGGCCTGCCACGCCTGAGTTGCCTCGGCGAGCTTTCCCTGCTGTTCGAGAGCAAGCGCTTCCGCGGGGCTGGAGGCCTGCGCCCCGGCGCCAATCGGCCATAGGATGAGCGCGACAATGGCCAGCGCTAGCTTCCAGTTCATCTTCATCATGCTCGACCGGCTGCCTCCACAGACTCGATATCGCTAACGGACAGACTAAAGCCCGACACCCGGAAGAAGCAAAACCTTGGAATTCGTCTCTGCGGCGAACTCAGGGCTGCCGGCTATGACCACAGGGCTTGCACGCTGGCGGCTTACAGAGCGTACAAACAAAAGCCCCGCTCGCAGTGCTTGCGAGCGGGGCAGAAACAAGAGCGGTTGGGTTAGAAGTACAGCTTCAACCCAAGCTGGATTTCCCGCGGGTCGTGGGCCGAAGTGACCTGCCCAAATTGGCCCGACGAGAAGGTGCCGTTAACGCCGTTGAACTCCGTGTGGTTGAAGGCGTTGAAGAACTCCGCCCGGAATTCAAGTTTGCTGCCGCGCGACTCGCTGAACAGGAAGCTCTTGAACAGCGAGAGATTCCAGTTCTGGCGACCCGGCTGGGTCAGGGCATTCGCGGGTAGGTTGCCGAAACTTCCAGCAGCCGGGGCCGCGAATCCGGATGTCGGTGAGAACCACTGTGCAGTATTCCCCACCTTGGTTTTCACATACTTCACTGAGCCGCTGGCGTCCGGTCGGTTGTTGGAATTCGGCAGGGTGTTGGTGATGTTGTTGCCAACTCCACCGAGGGTAACGTTGAGCGGTTCGCCCGACACCATTGTGACGATCCCCGAGATCTGCCATCCCCCGACTGTCGATCTCAGCAGGCGGTTGGAAGAGTCTTTCAGGAGCGGGATGTCATACACGAAGTTGACGAAGGCGATTTGCCTGCGATCCAAGCCCGACGGCCCGTTATCGTAGGCGTAGCTGTAGGGATTGGAAACGGCGTTCAGATCGCCAACGCCGTTGTTGCCAGTTGCCGGATCAAACGCCTTCGAGTACGTGTAGGCTGCCTGCAGAGTGAGATCCCGCTTTACTTGGCTGTGAACCTCAAACTGCAAGCCGTTGTAATGCGAGTTCTGCACATCTTCCGACTGCTTGATCGAGTGGAAGCCTTGGTACTGGACAAGTTGGTTGTACGGCAGCGTGGCGTTGCCGTTGGCGATGGCCGCCAGATCACTCACTGGCGGGAGATTGGTCTCGCGGTAGTCGTTTTGATGGCGATTCTGGTTGCCGACGTAAGCCACGGACAATACCGTCCGGCTTGACAGCGCGTGTTGCACACCGAAGCTGTACTGGTAGCTTACCGGCAGTTTGTTCTGAATCCCATTCAGTCCTGTGATGCTGGCCACCGTTACTTCCGAGGCAGGGTTGATTGTCCCGATGTTCGGAGCAATGCTGGCTAGTGGGTTGGAGAGCTGGATGTTGTTGGTGGTCACGTTCGTGCTGAACGGCACGTTGGGACCGGCGTTGTACATGTCGTTACCCTGGATGCGCTCGTACATGGTGCCAAAGCCGCCGCGAAGAATGGTCTTGCCGTTTCCGGTCAGATCATAGGCGAAGCCTACGCGCGGACCGAATGCAGCCCAGTGATTGTTAACCAAGCCATTCGGAACTCCGGGTGTTTTGCCCGGGATGCCGATGCCATTCAGATAGAACTGGTAGCCAGCCAGGATGGGGTTGGGCGACGTGCCCAGCCCGGGACTGGCTCCGGTGCAGTTGGGACCAGCGGCGGTGCAGATGCTGCCGTCGCTGCTGTTGAAAATCGGAGCGTTCGCTGCGTTATACAGATTGGGATAGAAATTCCCCATGCGGTTGTTCGCTTCGTAAGTATGCGGAACGCCATCCCAGCGCAGGCCGAGGTTCAACGTTAGCCGGCTGCTTGCGCGCCAGTTGTCCTGAACGTACGCCGCCCAAGAAACGTTGTTCCAATAGCCATGGTCTTGCACTGCCAGTTCGGTGTAGTTGTCGGCATAGCCGAGCAGGTAGTCGGCGAAGTCGTTGCCGGTGTACGTGTTGTTAAAATTGAACGATCCCTGGGTGTTGCCGAACAAGTCCTGGATTTTCTTGTAAATCGCCCAACTGGCGCCCATCTTGATCTGGTGCGCGCCTTTGGTCCAGGAAATGTCGTCGCGGATCTGGTAATCGTCTGCCTTGTTCTTCCACGGCCAGTTGGCAGTGGTGTAGTCCGAACCGGTAGCGCCAGCCAGGTGGATTTCCGGGATGCGGCTGTCGTTGTTCGGCCCGCTGAATATCCGCTTCCCGCTCCAGGCGGACGGCAGCGCGATGGTGCCGGTGGGTAGAATGGCGATCCGGTTGCCGTTGTAGTTGAAAGCAACTTCGTTGAGCAGCGTCGGGTTGATCACATAAGTTGTGTGGATCACGCCGCTGAACGAGGGGTTGCCAAATGTGTTGGCGGCGGTGGGTACGTTGTCGCCGCTCCACATCGACGTTCCGAAGTTCTGGCTGATCTGCTCATCGACCCAGTGTCCGAAAACCGAAAACTTGCTGTTGAACTGATGGTCGATCCGGACGATTTCCTCCCGAACCTTCGTGGGTACGTTGCTGCCGCCTTGGAAATGCGAGGCATTCGATCCCGTGCCGTTGGGAGCAGGGAAGATGCCGCCGTACTTGCCGCCCACGTTCAGAAGTAGCGCGGCATTGGGGTCGAGCAGCCCTGCCGGAATCGCGTTGGCGTTGAAGGGGGCAAAGACGGGCTGCGTGGTCGGTATGAGCGGGTTCGCATTTATCGGGTTCTTGGAGTTAGCACTACAGGTCGGCGACCCGCTGACGACTAGCGGTGTGCTAAGGGCCTGACCGGCAGTGGCGAATGCAGCCTGTTGTGCCGCGGAGATCTGGTAAGCGCAGGGCGCGTGCAGACCTGAGGCCGGGATATCGACTTTATTGACATCCAAGCTGTCCGCCGGCAGATTGCTGGCGAAATTTCCTCCGTAAGTAGAGGTGAACGGAACCTGCTGGTTCAGCGTCTGCCCCTGAATCAGGCTGCGCCATTCCATGTTGTAAAAGAAGAACGTCTTGTGATCCGTCTTCCAAAAGTCGACTGGACCCCCAACGTTGAAGCCATAGGTATGGAACCGCAACTCGGCTACCTTCTGCGGGGAGGGGTTGAACCAGTTACGGGCGTCGAGCGCGTCGTTGCGCAGGAATTCCCAGCCCGACGCATGGAATCTCTTCGTTCCACCCTTGATGACGGCCGTCATGGTCGCCGCCGAAGACAGGCCAAATTCAGCGCTGTAGTTCGAAGTCATCGTGCGGAACTCGGCAATCGCGTCCATGGAAGGCATGACGTCAGAACCGCCGGCGCCGCCGCGATCACTGCTCTCGCTGCCATCGAGCAGGTAGAGGTTGTGACTTTCACGCATACCGTTAAAACTCACATTGGCGTCGCCGCCAACCGGCGTTGGCGTTTGAAAGTCGCCTTGGCCGCTGGAAGCTCCTGGTGTCAGGGAGATCAGCGAATACATGCTGCGCCCGTTGGTGGCGAGCTGACTGACCTGTTGCCCGGTGATGACGTCGCTGAGTTCGCCGGTGTCAGCTTGCACCGCGATAGCGGCGGCCTCCACCGTGACCTGCTCCTGGGCGGTGCCCAACTGCAACTTGAAGTCGACACGGGTACGGTCGCCGACGGCCAGCACAAGGCCCTTCTGCTCCACCGGTTTGAAGCCGGCGGCCTGGGCGCGGACCGTGTAGTGCCCAATATGAAGGTCCGGCACTACAAACTCACCCTGGTTGCTCGTCGTGAGAGTGCGCTCGATACCGGTGTCGACGTTGGTAACAGTGATGGACACGTTCGGAACTGCGGCTCCAGAGGGGTCGGTTACAGTTCCGACGATGGTGGCTTCCTGAGCGAACGCTGACGTGGCGAACACAGCCAGGAAGACAAAAAAGAAGAGAGACAGAACCGCAAGACGACTGAGGTTGCGGCTTAGGCCACAACTCCCGACAAGCGTGGGCGAGAGTGATTTCATTGCCAGCCTCCGAAGTTAACTAGGTGCGGATGTCCAGGGATGGAATGTCCCCGAAATCGTAAACGTTTACGGTTTAGCTGGGTTCGTAGACCGTTGTCAAGAAGAAAATCGATTTCGCAGCGGGATTTCGTTGATTTCGGAGGGCAGCTTGACCGCACGATTTGCCCTGTGCTACAAGCGACCGACGACCGTAATCGTTAACGGACCGCCATCTACCCAAGTATCACTCGCCAGCCGGTTTGCCGTGCCGGCTGCGGAGGAGATCCGCCCATGCAAGAAATACGTATTGGAAACATCCTGCAACTAGCTGTTGTTCTGGTTCTTATTATTGTCCGTTCTGTTGCGCAGACAGCGGGTGGCGCCGTTTATCTAGATCCTTCCAAGCCGGTCGACGTGCGCGTCGATGATCTGATTGGAAGGATGACCCTGGAGGAGAAGGCTTCGCAGCTGGTGAACCAGGCGCGAGCCATTCCCAGATTGCAAGTTCCTGCATACGACTGGTGGAGCGAGGCCCTGCATGGAGTCGCCAACGCCGGCACCGCAACCGTTTTTCCCGAGCCGATTGGGCTGGCGGCAACGTTTGACGATCCGTTGATCCACGACATGGCGGTGGTGATCAGCACGGAGGCGAGGGCGAAGCACAACCAGGCTGTGCGTGCGGGCCGGCGAGACATCATGGAAGGACTGGACTTCTGGTCGCCGAACATCAATATTTTTCGCGATCCGCGCTGGGGACGCGGGCAGGAGACCTACGGGGAGGATCCTTTTCTTACCGGGCGGATGGGGGTTGCGTTCGTCACCGGGATGCAAGGCGACGATCCCAACTACTATCGCGTGATTTCCACTCCGAAGCATTTTGCGGTGCACAGCGGTCCGGAACCGTCGCGGCACAGCATCGACGTGCAAGTGTCGAAGCACGATATGGAAGACACGTACTTGCCGGCCTTTCGCGCCGCAATAACCGAAGGCAAGGCCGAGTCGATCATGTGCGCCTACAACCGGATCAACGGCCAACCGGGATGTGCTAACACGTTCTTGCTCGTCGATCAATTGCGGAAGGCGTGGAAGTTCAACGGATATGTGGTCTCGGACTGCGACGCGGTCGTAGACATTTTTGAGGGGCACCACTTTACGAAAAGCCAGGCCGAGGCCGCCGCGCTTTCACTGAAGAGAGGTATGGACAATGAGTGCGCGGACTTCTTCACGGTGGCCAAAGACAACCACGACTACATTCCTTATATTGATGCCGTGAAGCAGGGACTGCTCACCGAGTCTGATCTCGATGTTCCCTTGAAGCGGCTCTTCACGGCGCGCATGCGACTGGGAATGTTCGATCCTCCGGAGAAAGTACCGTACGCGCAAACTCCAGATTCCGAAATCGACAGCGCCCCGCACCGCGAACTCGCACTGAGGACCGCGCGCGAATCGATGGTGCTGCTGAAAAACGATGGCGTGCTTCCCTTCGCGGCAAGTGTCAAGAATATTCTGGTGGTGGGTCCGCTGGCCGAATCTACCCAGGTGCTGCACGGCAACTACAGCGGAACGGCGTCACACGCGGTCACCGCGCTGGAGGGCATTCGCAAGCAGTTTCCTTCAGCCCAGGTGACTTACGTTGCGGGAACCAATTTCTTGCGCCAGGAAACCGTAATTCCAACATCTGCCCTTTCGACGGACGATGGAAAGCCCGGACTGAAGGGCGAATACTTTTCGGGCAGCGACTTCGCGGGCACACCGCAGGTCGCGCGTACCGACGCTGTCGTTGATCTGCAACTCTTCCATCCCGGCCCGCAGGCGATCGCTCCGCCTCAGGCCATGAAGGATTTTTCTGCTCGGTGGACGGGCTTCCTGACCCCGGCCGAATCCGGCAGCTATCAAGTGGGCCTGGTGGGTTCGATGCACCGCATGTGGCTGGATGGCAAATTAATCGTGGACGACGCGGTTCTGCACGATCCCAACTCGCAAGGAGTCACCATCGCTCTGACGAAGGGACATCGCTACGCGGTGAAGATCGAGTATCTGCGGGGCGGGTTTGGTACGAAGCTGGTGTGGCTGCCGGTGAGCGCCGACCCGAGTTTCGAAGCCGCCTCGGCGGCGCGGCAAGCCGACGTAGTCGTTGCGGTGGTCGGCATTACCTCGAAGCTTGAGGGCGAGGAGATGAAGGTCGACGTGCCCGGATTCAAGGGTGGTGATCGTACCAGCCTCAACCTGCCGGCAGAAGAGGAAGCGCTTTTGGGAGCTTTGAAAGGTGCGGGCAAGCCGCTGGTCGTTGTGCTGATGAATGGCAGCGCGCTCGCGGTCAACTGGGCTAACGACCACGCCAACGCGATCCTCGAGGCCTGGTACTCGGGAGAGGAAGGTGGAACTGCCATCGCTCAGACCCTCGCCGGCGTCAATAATCCCGGTGGACGGTTGCCCGTCACCTTCTACAAAGGGGTAGAGCAGTTGCCGGAGTTCGAAGACTACGCGATGAAGAACCGCACGTACCGCTATTTCAAGGGGGAGCCTCTTTATCCTTTCGGCTACGGGCTGACTTACTCGAAGTTTGAATACAGCAATCTGAAATTGTCGAGCCCTGAACTTGAGGCAGGCAATCCCCTCGCGGCCGATGTGGATGTGAAGAACGCCAGCCAGCGAGCGGGCGATGAGGTTGTGGAACTTTATGTGAGCTTCCCCCAGCTGCCGGGCGCGCCCCTGCGCGCGCTTCGCGGCTTTACCCGCGTTCATCTGGAGGCGGGGGAACTGCGACATGTCAGGCTCGCGCTGCAACCTCGTGACTTGAGCTATGTCAATGAAGCCGGCGATCGGCTGGTCGCGGCAGGAGACTACGTGATTACCGCAGGCGGAGGTCAACCGGGCACGTCCGCAGCGCAGGCGGATGCTCGACTCTCCATTCGCGGGGAGCAAAAATTACCGGAGTAGAATGACGGCAGGCACATGCGTGCCGCTCCGGACATGAAGAGTTGTCAGGGTTTCAGCTCTCTGGCTGTCGTCTTGTTGCTGGTGCTCTGGGGCGCGCCCGTGCCGGCGCGTTCCCAAGCACCCGCAAGCCAAGCTCCGCCGAAACCTGCTGCAGCCGTGAGCGCGGCCGACAGCAGTCCGATCCGCTTCGCGTACCGGCCGATCGACTTCCGCCTCGACAGTGACGAGTCGCCGGAGCGCCACGCGCCAGAAACGATGGCCGGCGGCGTGGCCGTCTTCGACTACAACAACGACGGCAAGCTGGACATTTTCTTCGCCAACGGCGCCGATATTCAGACACTCCACAAGTCTTCTCCGAAATACTCCAACCGTCTTTTTGAAAACGATGGCAAGGGTAACTTTAAGGACGTTACGGAAAAGGCAGGACTGGCGGGCACCGGCTACGACGTCGGAGTTGCCATCGGTGACTACGACAACGACGGATACGAAGACATTTTTGTCGCCGGCGTGTATCGCAACACGCTGTACCACAACAACGGAGACGGCACCTTCACAGATGTAACTGCAAAAGCCGGGCTCAACAAGCCGGACCCGGAGTACGGTCCGCTCTGGTCGGTTGGCGCTGCCTGGGTCGATGTAAACAATGACGGACTCCTCGATCTCGTCGTCATCAACTATTTCCAGTGGCACGCTGCGGACGAACCGGCTTGCATGGGCGACGGCCATCGCGACTACTGCCATCCCAAGATGTATAAGCCCGCCCCCAACCAGTTATTTCTCAATAATGGCGACGGAACCTTCAGAGATGCTTCCGTTGAGTCAGGCCTGCGCGCCCACCCGGGAAAAGGCATGGGCGTGGCAGTGGCCGACGCCGAGCTGAACGGCAGGCTGGATCTGTTCGTAACCAACGATAAGTTAGTCAATTCGTACTTTCGCAACAGGGGTGGAGCGAAATTCGACGAAGTCGCATTCGAATCCAACGTCGCCTTGCGGGAGGACGGCGTCTTCATCTCCGGCATGGGTGTTGATTTCCGCGATCTTGATAACGACGGCTACCCCGACATCGTTTTAGTCGCCCTCGACAACGAAACATTTCCTGTCTATCGCAACACGGGAAAAGGGAGTTTCGTCGAGGTTACTGAACAGAGTGGAATGGCCGCCCTCAGCCTGCCGATGGCGGGCTATTCTCCGATGATCGCCGATTTCGACAACGACGGCTGGAAGGATATTTTTGTTTCGCGCGGACATGTTCAGTCACTGTTATCGGCGCCTCGCATCGCCGTCGAACAGCCCAACACAGTGTTTCGCAACCTGGGCGGCATGAAGTTCGCTGCGTTGACTTCTGAGGCTGGTTTTACGTCTCAGCCACCATCGCGGCACCGCGGCTCAGCCGTTGGCGACCTTAATGGCGACGGTCGGCTGGATGTTGTAGTCAGTGCGATCAATGCACCGGCGGAAATCTGGATGAATCAAAGCCCGGGGAACAATCATTGGCTGGAGATTAAGCTGCAGGGAACGAAGAGCAACCGGGATGGAATTGGAGCGCGCATTAAAGTTGTGACCAAGAGCGGAGCGCAATACAACCATATGTCCACGAGTTTCGGTTACGCATCCTCCAGTGCGGGTCCCGTTCATTTTGGCCTTGGACCGAATGCAACCGCGGATTTGGTCGAAATTCGATGGCCTTCCGGCATCGTTCAGCAACTCCACGACGTGGCTGCCGATCGGATTCTTGCTGTCAAGGAAGCGGCACAGTAATCGCCAGGTACGAGCCGAATTCAGAAGACGCACGCGTAGCAGTGTTCTTCCCATCAATTCCATTGTGTCCCCGCACTATCGGGGCCATAATGCCGAGTAAGATCCAGTGTTTCCGGCTTTGAGGTCCTTGTAGCCGGTCTGGGTTTCTTGCGGAGGAGGCTCGTTATGCTCAGGGGAAGTTTACTTGTTTTGGCACTTGCTCTGTCGGGTGCAGTAAGTCTCGTGCTCGCGCAGAGTGACGGAAAGATCCACCTTCCGCCCACGATATCGCAGAGCCCTGGCATGGGAAACGTGCCCGTCACCTCAGGGGACGATGTTCAGAAGGAGCAGGCCAAGGCCGCCAATCTGCAGCGCCGGGCCGAGATAAGACGCGACACCGAGAAAATGTTTGAACTCACTACGGAGCTAAAAGACTATCTGCAGAAGAGCGATCAGGGCACGATTTCGGTGGATGCCATCAAGAAAGCCGAGCAGATCGAAAAGCTGGCGCACAGCGTGAAGTCGAAAATGAAGCAGTCGTTCTGACTTAAGCGTACCTTCCCTGCAGAGTCGCGATCACGGACGGCGGTTGCGGTAGAGCGAAGCATCCACCTGCAGCGCCATTGCTTCCACGTTCAAGTCGAGATCCAGAAAGTTGCGGACCGTTTTCGCGGAACCGATTGGGTCATTCAGAACTTTTCTGTATCCCATGCGGCAAACGGGGATGTCCTCTCTCTCTTCCAACCAGGCGATGATTTCTTTCATGTGATCGCGGAAAGCGGAAGTCAGCTGCCCAGGGTCCACGGGCTGGACGGAGCCGCGACGCTTCAGCATTTCATCTTGCGAAGCGAGAACCTCGGGCAGCGGGCGTTCCATGAAGATGAGTTTGTAATTCCTCCCTTTTGGCACCGAGAGAAGAAGCTGAGAGATGACTTTCACCGCCTTGCCCTCGGCCTCGTCGATGCGATGCGGCTCTTTCGGCAGAAGTTTGATCGGTTCCCATTCACAATAGCCGCGCGGGTTGTCGATGTCGGGTTGGCGTTCTCGGTCAGCGAGCAGGGGCATGCCGCCCGCAGCCAGCATCTGCATCATCAGCGACGTTCCAGAGCGGGGCAGACCCGAGACGATAGTGATCACGGTTCGACTATAGTACCTTGTGCGGCGCGCCAGCCGGGCCAGGCTACGGCGTGGTGGCCGGGGCGACGGATGGCGCCACGGACGTTCCTACCGACCAGGGTTTCCCATCGAGATAACGAGGAAGGGCCAGTCCAAATAGCTTGAGGACCGTGGGAGCGACATCCACGATGGCGGGCTTCTCGTCTGCGATTTTGCGATTGCAGAAGAGCACCCCAGGAACCAGCCGTGGATCGATGCAGTGGTCGCCGCTCCACGCTTTCAGATTATCTTCGAAGATCTCGCTGGTGACCTTGCCCATGACTGAATCCCACGACGCACGGAATCCGTCGCCATAACCGACAATCAGGTCGGGAGCGTTGTCCACATAGGGACCGGCATAGACAGCGTCGCAATCGAAGACTCCGGTGATGCCGACGCGACCTGAGGCGGAGTCCACGAGTCCGTCGAGCTTTCGCCGCAATTCGTCTTTCAAACCGTCTGCGTCTCCGCCGGGCTCAACGATGCCTTCGCGCTCGCGTCCTTTGACATTCAGGTACAGGCCATTCAGGCCCATGGTGTAGGCGCGCGTGCGGGACCAATCGACGTCGTCGAACCAGTCGCCGCTTTCGGTCTTCCCAGGCTTCAGCGCGAGATATCCATTCTGATGCAGCCACGCGTTCAGATTGACGCAGCGCGCGAACGACTTGAAGCCGTGGTCGGAGACGATCATCAACAGGGTCCTGTCATCAATCTGCTTCATGACGCGGCCAATCAGTTCGTCCATGCGGACGTATAGATCCTGAATGACGGTGGGACGCTGATCGCGAGGTACATCGCGAGCGGCGGGGTGGTCTTCGTCGAGATAGCGCCAGAACATGTGCTGCACGCGGTCCGTGGTGTCGAACACGCAGGCGCACAGCCCCTGCTGTGTTTTCTCCAGGGCGTCGAATAACATTCGCTCACGATCGTCGTGATTGGCGTAACACTGGGCAAGGAACGCGTCATCGTCCAGCACGTGCTCGTTCAGAGCCCATGTGTCCTCAGCCAGCCCCAGGGTTGCATAGGGCCCAAACAGCTTTGCCAGATAAATGGAGTAGGTGACCGGATGAGAAATAGGCAGATCGGGCCTGCCGGGATCAATATTCACCGGCGTGACATACACCTCGACCTCGGGCGATAGCTCCTTGAGATAGAAGCGGCAGATTCCGTGCGCGCTGAATCCCACGCCTGCCTTGAACTTCACGGGAATCCACTCCGAGTATTCACCGACCTTTAGCGTGAACCTCTGCGAGTCCACGATGAAGCGCGCTTGATCTTTGGCGGGATGAATTTCGAAATTTACACGTAGTTCGTCGCCAGAACCCGGCGTCAGCGGATCTTCCGGGCCGGGGACGTACGAACGGAAAATAGAACCAACGCGTTCGATTGGAACCCGCACGCCACCCTCGCGAAACTTGTCGCCGCTGGCGCGAGTCGTGCACAAGCAGAAAGTGCCCTGGCTCCCTTTCAGATCAGGCACACACATTCCGGAGAGAAGAACGCCGGGAAATTTCTCCGGTGGGAAAGTCACCGGCACGCGGATCACAGAACAGAAGATGCCCGCCTCTCCCAGCCAGTGCCAGAAAGGCGTACCGCGGCGCATGCCCTTGATTCTGGGTCCACCGAGAGGCACGGTATACTTGCCAATCTTCAGGCTGCGCTTAGGTCCTTTGATCTCTGCCGACGAGAGGTAAGGAAGATAGTTGCTGAGGTCGCGCGCAAGGAAATCGTAGATGTTGTGTTTGCCCGGATTCACGCCGGTCAGGAACGTCGACCACGCGACCGGAGAAATGGCGGGGAATGTAGTTCGCAATTTACGGAAGGTGCCCTGTTCGCGCAGCTTCGCGAGATTCGGCAGTCTGCCTTCGGCGATGAAACGCTCGGTGAGTTCCGGGTCCATCCCGTCGAAGCCGAGAATCACGGCGCGCTTGATCTGTGCCTTGCCATAGGCCTTGCGCCGCCGCAACACGCGAAACAACTGCCGGAAAGGCCAGACAAAAAAGGCATACACCGAATACAGAAACGCCACGAAAAGAGTCCAGAAGGATGACAGGACGGCAAAACCCGCGCCCGGCCCGGCGTACGCGTGAGCACGCTGCGGAATGAACACAATGAGACCGACGAGTGCCAGCCATAAGACAAGCCGCGTGCGTTCGACCGAGGTTGTGCAGCGCCACTTCATATCTCAATCCCGAGAATACTCTTGAAGAGGAAACCTGCGACCAGCGACAAAACAAAGAATAGCCAGATCCAGTTCCATTCGAACCCGGCGAAAGCGATGTTCCTGGCAGGATACTGAACCGCAATGGCCTCGATGAGAGTGTTCTCGGGCAGTGCTGGTTCCGCGGAGTGGAAGAAACGCTCCCGGAATCTTCCTCGCAAACGGAGCGGCGACAGCCGCGGCAGGCCGGAGCCAACTACTACGCGTTTCGAGAAGGTCTGCGCCGAGGCTTGCACGTTGACCACGTAGTCTCCATCTCTTGCAGATATGACTCTCCAGACGATTTCGTTCTCCGCAGATATGTGGACTGCGGGAGCCGTGGTCACAAGTCCATCCGGCAACTGGAGCGACGCTTCAGTCAACGCCGCCGCATCGGCCACTCGGGCGCTCACGAGAAATGAATGCCCCGCCTCGATCGGAGTCATGCCCAGGTATCGGTCGAGTTGCACGATCAGAAATGTCAGAGGCACAATTACGAACAGCAAAGGCATGAACGCCAGCCGAAGATAGCGGCCAGTTGCCAGCAAGATGCGCCCATAAGAGCGCAGCACGACGGGAATCTGGTCTTGAAAGAGCCGCAAGGCCAGCAAGTGCGCCTTTAGATGATCCTTGGCAACGTGGATTGCCCGCTGGTCGGAGGTGTAGCGAAACACCACCACCATCAGCAGACCGACTACGATTGAAATCCCGACAACAATGAAGGCAGGAACATTGACTCCAAGAGAGTCCATAGGCGCAGAAATCGGTGAGGCCGCTACTCGATGTACCCCAGCCCCTGCAGCCGCTTCTTTATGATTTCTTTCGACGTCGAACCGCCTTCGCTGGGAGGCAGCACCTTGTTGACTTCCTTCTCGAGCGCATGCACGACAAACTCGTCCACCGACGAGTAGCCGCAAGCCTCCGCGCATTGCTTCACCTTATCCAGCAATTCGCCTTCGATCTTCACTTTGTGAGAGCCGAACAATCGATCTCCTAACCCGATCACTACTGCAAAATCAGCGGGCAGCACGGCTGGGCTGAAACACTGACTGCCCAATCATACCCTTTGCCTTGGCGATTCCAAACTCTGCCAGGATGGTGGGAGCGATGTCCGTCAGCGCGGGAGCGTCCGCAACAATTTTCCGGTTGCTCAGCAGAACTCCGGGCACCAGCGTGTAATCCATGCAATGATCTCCACTCCATGGATTGGTGTTGTCTTCTAGCTCTTCGGACGGAAACCCTCCCAAGATCGTCTTCCAGCCGGCGCGGTAACCGCGGTTGTAACCGACGAGCATGTCCGGTCCCGACTTCGCATACGGTCCCTGGTAGATTTCACTGGCGAGATCGACGCGGGTGATTACGGGAAGATTCACGTTCGCATCTTTCACCGCGAGCAACTTGCCGCGAATTTCCGCCGTCAACCTGTCCGCTGCAGCACCAGGTTCGATGATTCCATTGCTCTCGCGACCCCGCAGATTAAGGTAGAGCCCATTCAGCCCGAGACCGTAAGCGCGCGTCTGGCTCCAATCGACATTGGCGAGTGGTTCGTTGGAGTCCGCGTTCGCATCAGCTCTCAGTTTGATGTAGCCATTGTTCAGCAACCACGTATTCAGGTTGAAGGAGCGGTAGTAGGGGGCAAATCCGTGGTCGGAAAGCACCAGCAAAGTCGTATGGCTGTCGAGCTTGGGCAACACTTCGCCCAGCACTTGATCCATCTGCTGATAGAAACTTTCGATCGCCGAGCCGTTCTGGGCTGCGAGTGCGGCATCGTATTCCGGATGTTTCGGGTCCATCAACCGCCAGAACATGTGTGAGTTGAGATCGAGGCTCGAAAAGTAGAAGAAGAAAACCCCCTGCTTGAACTTAGGAAATTCACGGTCGAAGATGCGGCGGTGTTCCGCCAGCACGGTTCGCGCCTGCTCCAGGTATTCCTTGTCGTCGAGCATGCCATCCGAAAGAGCCTTCGTGTCTTCGGCGATTCCCTGGGTATGGAACTCTCCTACTTCGTCGGACAGAAGGCGGGAGTAGCTCGACGGAGTCGAAATTGGCAGCGCGGGATCAGCAGGGTCAATATTCATGGGCGAGACGTACAGCTGAAACCGCGGATGCGCTTGCTTGAGATAAAAACGGCACATCCCCTTTACGTTTCCGAAGAACGGGACTAACTGGAACTCGACGCGGATCCAGTCGCTCCACTCCCCCTCGCGCAACACAAACTCCTGCCCTTGTACGGCAATCTTGGCCGCGGACTCCAGGGGATCGACTGAAACCGAGAACGGCTCCGTGGCTGCGGGCGATCCCTTCTTGAAGGTATTGTCAGGCCCGATGAGGTTGGCGATGACGCGGGCGTTCTCAACCTGAACTGGGATGACCTGTCCACCTTCCACCGTACCGGGCGCTGCCGTTGGATCATCGGTGTAGAAGGAAAATGTGCCGTAAGTTCCGCGCAGGTCAGGAGTGCCCATGCCCGAGAGCGTTTCTCCCTTGGCCGGGACAGGCGGAAAATTCGAAGGAATCCGAAAAATCGTGTTCGAGATCCCGTGCCTGTCCAGGATCTGCCAGAAGGCCTCCCCTTTTCGCAGTTGCTCCGCGCTCCCGCCGCCGAGGGGAATCATCCAATTGCCCAGGTGGATCGCGTGCTTCGGTCCCTCGACTCGCGACGCCGAGAAGTAAAGTCCCAACGTCTTGGGGTCGCGGTGAATGAAGTCAAAGATGCCGTGACCACCGGCATTCATGCCCGTAATAAGGTTCGACCATGCCACTGGGCTCTGCGGCGGAATGCTGGTCGTAAGTTCGCGAAAGTCGCCCTGGGCGGCCAGTTTGGCGAAGTTGGGCATCTTGCCTTCGCGGATGAACTGCCGCAGGAGTTGCGGGTCCATGCCGTCGACACCCAGAATGATGAGGCGCTGATCGCCCCGCCACTCAGAGCGGCCGGACCGGCAGGAAGGCAGCATCGCCGTCACTACTAAGAGCAGGGAAGCGCACAGTACCCAGGCTGTTTTCTTCAGAGGCTCAATCCTCAGCAATCCTCCGTTTGGCTTATGACACCCTTTCGGAACGTTGTTAGACTTCTATCCATGCGGCGTTTGGGCTTGTGGCTCTTTCTGGGCATTCTAACCCTGGTTGCTGTGCCGGTCGACTCCCGGGCCGCGGGGAAAACGGCTGCGGACAAAGCGATTGCGGGCAAGCCGAACATCGTCCTCATTACGCTGGACTCGACCCGGACGGACCGCATGGGTTTTCTTGGGTCGCGAAGCGGTCTGACTCCCAGTCTGGATAATCTCGCGCGGCAGGGAGTTGTTTTCGCCCAAGCCTACGCGCAATCACCTCTTACTGTAGCTTCGCACGCGACGATTCTTACCGGCACGTACCCGCAGATACATCGGGCTGGCGAATTCGGTAGTCCCCTTGAGCAAAGGCTTCCGTATCTGCCATATCTCCTTCATTTGAGCGGATATCGCACAGCTGCGTTCGTCGGATCAATCCTGCTGGATCCCTCGAACGGCCCGTTCCAGAGATATGACCGTGGCTTCGACGTGTACGATGCCGCCTTCCATCAGCCGCAGCGTGGTGAAAGCCGCTACCAGTCGGTGGCACGCCGCGGAGACCAAGTGGTCGATCGAGCCACGAAATGGCTCGCCAGCAACCAGCAGCGGCCCTTTTTTCTTTGGGTGCATCTGCACGATCCCAGCGCTCCTGGCGCTATCTATGATCGCGCAATCGCCGCGGCTGATGCCGCCGCCGGGAAGCTGGTCAGTTTTCTCCGCGCCCAGTCCCTCTATGACGACGCTGTCATCGTGGTCGCCTCCGCCCATGGAGAGAGCTTAGGCGCGCACGGAGAAGACACGCACGGCATCTTCCTTTACGACGAGACCATCCATGTACCGCTGGTCTTGAAATTGCCCAAGAATCAGATTGCTGGGAAGCAGATCAAGAACCGCACACGCTTGCTGGATATCGCTCCCACGGTCCTCGAAGTGGCCGGCATTCCCGTTCCCTCGCAGATGCAGGGCCAGTCACTCTTGCGCATCGCCCAGGTCAGTTCTCAAGCGGACCAACCGGCGTACGCGCGCAGTGACCTCGCTCACCAGGCTTTCCAGTGCAGCGCGCTCGAGTCGTGGCGTGCTGGAAAATACCTCTACATCCGCGCTCCCAAGCCTGAACTGTACGACTTGTCTGCCGACCCGAACGCAACCCGCAACCTGGCGCTGAGTTCAAAGGCCACGCTAGAGACCATGGCCGCTCAGTTCCAAGGATTCGATGGCCGCCTCGGGAGTGAACCCGGCAAAGAATCCGCGGGTGGGCTCACTTCCAGCGAGATGCAGAAGTTGGCGTCTCTCGGATACGTCGGTCTGCAGAAATCGGCCGCGGGGGTGAGCGCCACGACGGAGGGGATCGATCCGAAAGACCTTATCGCCGCCGCGAACGAGACTCTCGCTGCGCTTCGAGATTTCGATGACGGAAAGCCGGAGAAAGCGATCCCTGTGCTCCGGCAGGTGCTCGCCTCGCAGACAAACATCTACCTCGCGCAGTTCGGTATGGGCGCTGCTCTGTTTCAACAGCAGCACTATGCCGAGGCTATCCCGTATCTACACAAAGCGATTGAACTGCAGCCTGATTCCGCGTGGGCCCACTACGTAATGGGCCTCAGCTTGATGAAGACCGGAGACTTCAAGACTTCGGCGGTGCATCTGGAAATTGCGTCGGAACGCTTGCCCGGATTCTTGGCACTGCACTCCGCCTTGGCCGAGGTCTACGAACACTTAGGCCGCCGCGAGGACGCGACACGGGAACGTAGCAGCGGTTCTCTGGGAGAGAACAAGAAGTAATATTGAATGCTCGCAGAATCCGCGTGATTGACTCCCACACCCGGGGGCTAGCCGACGCGGATCGTAGTGAGCCATCGTGAGCCGCCCAGGTCGGGTGGAAGTTTAATCGCTGTTGAGAGGAATCCTAAGGGATGAAGACAGGCGATCTTGCTCAGCACTTCGAGAAAACATTCGGAACACAGCCCCGGATCTTCCGCGCGCCGGGCCGCGTCAACCTGATTGGCGAGCACACCGATTACAACGACGGCTACGTTATGCCCGCAGCCGTTGGCTTCTCGACGTACGTGGCGATTGCTCCACGACCGGATCGGAAGCTGACGATTCATTCCGCAGAATTCCCCGGCAATTTCGAATTTGATCTCGACAGCCTGCCCGAGAAGCGCTTCGGAACGTGGTGTGACTACGTATTGGGTGTCGCATCCGTTCTCCGGCAGAAGGGACACAAGCTCGCGGGGGCGAACTTACTCGTGCACGGAGAAGTCCCAATCGGTGCGGGCTTGAGCTCATCGGCAGCTATCGAAGTGGCCAGTGCGCTTGCACTGATGAGTCTCGGCGAGACCCAACTGCCACTGCCCGAAGTCGCCAAGCTTTGCCGGCAAGCGGAGAACAGCTTCGTCGGAGCGCGAGTCGGCATCATGGATCAGTTTGTCTCCTGCATGGGAAAGGCAGGCCACGCTTTTCTTCTCGATTGCCGTTCCCTTGAATTCAAGTTCGTTCCGATTCCCGCGGGTCTCCGGTTGGTGGTTTGCAATACGATGGTCAAACATGATCTGGCGACCGGCGCCTACAACACTCGGCGCGAGGAGTGCGAAGAAGGAGTGCGATATTTCGCAACGCGGGATCCTGCAATTCGCGCATTGCGCGATGTGTCGGTGGACTTGCTAGATCGGCACGCCAGGGACATTCCCGCTACGATCTGGAAGCGATGTTCCCACGTGATCCGCGAGAACCTCCGCACACTCGATGCCGCCCGCGCCCTGACAGAAGGGGACTTGGTCCGGGTGGGGAAACTAATGCACGAGTCGCACTGCAGCCTTCGCGATCTTTACGAAGTCAGTTGCCGGGAACTGGACATCATGGTTGAGGCTGCCGAAGGCTTGCCCGGTTTCTGCGGCGGACGCATGACTGGAGGCGGCTTTGGGGGATGCACGGTCAACCTCGTGAGTGAGGAGAACGCGGAAGACTTCGCGGCGCGAATCGCCGAGCGTTATCGACAGGCGACGGGCATCGACTCCCAGGTTTACCTTTGCTCCGCCGAAGACGGAGCAAAGGCACTCAGCTAGAGCTCGACGGATCTCCAACGTTCTCCGCAACGGCTGGCGCCCACGCCTGCAGTTTCACCAGCCAGTTCGCGGGCTCGGGGAGAATCGCGAACTTGGGCAGGTCGCCGCGCACCATCGCAACCTCATCACAGCAATGAAATCTGGGACAAGCGTGGCAATCCTTGTAGATCTTGTCCGGGATATCCTCGCGTTGAGCAACGGAGAATCCCTGGCCGGCGAAGAAATCGGGCTTGCGCGTAAAAAGGCAGATGCAATCGACACAATGTCGTTTCGCTTCGGCCAGCAGGGCCTTCACCAACCGCCCGCCACCGCCTTTGCCTTGAGCCCAGGGGGCGACCGTGATGGAACGGATTTCGGCGAGGTGCGTGCCATACAAATGCAGAGCCCCGCAGCCGATGATGCGATCATCATCCTCAAGAACCACGAAGTCTCTGACGTTCTCGCAGATCTCGGCCAGCGTGCGCGGCAAGAGTGTGCCGTCGCCGGAGTATGCCGAGATCAGCTCGTGAATGTGCTGTGCGTCAGGCAAGATTGCTTTACGCGTGCGCATGGACCTCCTCGCGGAGAGACGATATTTTTTTCCTCGTTGCGTTGATCGCCTGGCGCACCCGAGCGGGCGCTGTTCCTCCCGGAACATCGTGGATCGCCAGCACGGAAGCAAGCTTCAACGACTCGTAGAAATCCTGACCGAAAGCCGGACTGAGAGATCGCAGGTCGTCCAGTGGCAGATCCTGCAGTTCACAATTCCGTTCCAGGCACACCTGCACGGCTTTGCCGATCCGCTCATGCGCGAGCCGTGAAGGGACGCCGCGCTGAACCAAATATGTAGCTGCCGCCCATGCGTTCATGAACCCGAACTGAGCCTCCTGATGCATCTGCTCGTCATGAAATTTCACAGCCTTCATCCATCCCGTCACCAGCGGCAACATCTGCAGAAGCGTGTCTGAGGCCCCGAAGAGCGGTTCTTGCGTTTCCTGCAAGTCTTTGTTGTAAGCCAAGGGCAAGCCCTTTACCGCGACCATCAGGGCCGTCGCACTTCCTAAAACACGTCCACTCTTGCCCCGCACCAACTCGAGCAGGTCCGGATTCTTCTTTTGTGGCATCGCACTACTGCCAGTGGAGTAAGCTTCCGGCAAACCTAGGAATCCATATTCCTGCGAAGAAAACAGAATCATCTCCTCTGCCCAGCGGCTCAGGTGCATGGCAAGGAGAGACAGTGCATTGACGAACTCCAGCGCAAAGTCGCGATCGCTGGTCGCATCGATGCTGTTGGCGGTCGGGCCATCGAAGCCGAGACTGTCGGCCATGAAGGCACGGTCGAGCGGAAGCGTAGCTCCGGCAACTGCGCCTGATCCCAGAGGACAAACATTCAGCCGCTTGCGGCAGTCCGCGAGTCGTTCCGCGTCCCGCAAGAACATTTCGACATAGGCCAGCAGCCAATGGCCGACTAGAACCGGTTCCGCCTTTTGCAGGTGCGTGTACGCGGGCATGGCGGCATCTCCAGTCTGTTCAGCGCGATCCGCCAGAGCACCGCATAGTTCAGCAAGTTCGTGCCGCAGCTGATCGATCGCAGCCCTCACGTACAGCCGCAGATCAGTCGCAATCTGCTCATTCCGACTGCGGCCGCTGTGCAGCTTGTAGCCCAGCTCGCCGATCAGGGTGACGAGCTGTTTCTCCACAAAATGATGCACGTCTTCCGCTTCCGCGTCGTCGAGAAACGACGGAGACGCGGTCGCGCGTTCGCCGACCTGCTCCAGTCCCTGCAGAATGCTGATCAATTCGTCGGCCGACAGAACGCCCGCGTTCCTCAAGGCGCGCGCGTGGGCGCCGCTGGCTGCGAGTTCGTAGTGCAGCAGGCGGCGGTCGAATCCAAACGACCGCTGCCAGCGCTCGAAATCGGGATCCAGCGGTTGCCGGAACCTTCCCGACCACATCTTCATCGTGCGACCTCCACACGGGAGCGCGCGCGCGACCGGGACGGCAGCCCCAAAATGCGGATGAACCCTGCCGCATCCTTCTGGTCGTAGCTGTCGCCCATTGTGAACGACGAAAGGTCTGTGCGGTAAAGCGAGTGCTCCGACTCGCGGCTGACCACGGAAACATTTCCCTTGTACAGCGACAGCGTGATGCTGCCCGTCATTTCCTTTTGCGTGCTCTCGACAAAGGCATCCAGCGCCTCACGCAGCGGCGTGAACCACAACCCGAAATAAACCATCTCCGCGTACTTGAGCCCGATGTGCTGCTTGAAGTGCGCGACATCGCGCTCCAGGCATAACGCCTCCAGTTCGCGGTGAGCCGTGACTAAGAGCGTGCCGCCGGGAGTTTCATAGCATCCGCGCGACTTGATCCCGACAAAACGGTTCTCCACCAGATCGACACGGCCAACGGCATTCCGCGCGCCAATTTCGTTCAGCAATTCCACCAGCGATACGGGGTCCATCTCCATTCCATTGACCGAGACAGGCACCCCGGCGTCGAAGCCGATTCGAACCTGTTCTTCCTTGTCGGGCGCCTCCTGCGGAGACCGCGTGATTTGCCACGTAGTCGGTAAAGGCGCGTTCGCTGCATCTTCCAACTCGCCGCCTTCGTGACTGATGTGCCAGAGGTTACGGTCGCGGCTGTGAATCTTCTCGCGGCTCGCCGCCACGGGAATCCCGTGCTGCTCGGCGTAATCGAGACAATCTTCGCGCGACTTCAAAGACCACTCCCGCCACGGCGCAATGATCTTCAGCTCCGGAGCGAGCGCCTGGTAGGTCAATTCAAACCGCACCTGGTCGTTGCCCTTTCCCGTGCATCCGTGAGCGACCGCGGTCGCTCCCTCCCGCAGGGCCACCTCGACTTGATGCTTCGCAATCACCGGACGAGCCAGCGAAGTTCCGAGCAGATACTTATGCTCGTAAACAGCTCCAGCCTTCAAAGCAGGGAAAACATACCCAGTCAGGAATTCTTCGCGGAGATCCTCCACGATCACCTTGCTGGCGCCGGTCGCATAAGCTTTCTCGACCACAGCCTCAATATCGTCTCCTTGGCCAACGTCGCCCACCATGGCGATGACGTCGTAGGAGTAGTTTTCTTTCAACCACGGAATAATGATCGACGTGTCCAATCCACCGGAATAGGCAAGAACAACTTTTTCAGGCATGAGCGCTCCTTACGGGCAGGCGAACTGCGCCGCCCAGCAATAAATAAAGAATGGATTTTTGAACATGCAGACGGTTTTCCGCCTGCTCGAAGATGACAGAATTCTCGGAGTCCATCACCTCGTCGGTGACTTCCTCTCCGCGATGGGCCGGAAGACAGTGCATGAACACCGCGTGCGGCGCGGCTTCCGCCATGAGTTCCCGATTCACCTGGTATGGGCGGAATATCTGCGCGCGCTGCTCGGCCTCGTGTTCCTGACCCATGCTGGCCCACGCATCGGTATAAACGGCGTCCACTCCGGTCACTGCTGCGTGCGGATCGGTGAGCAGTTCGATGCGGGCTCCAGTCTGCTTTGCGATCTTCCTGGCGTCGGCAACAATTCGCGCATTCGGCTCGTAGCCTTTCGGCGTGGCAATCCGGATCGACGAACCCAGGCACGCGCACGTGAGCAGCAGGGAATGCGCCACGTTGTTGCCATCGCCGACATAGGTGAGCGTAATGTTCCTCAGGTCGTCGAACCGCTCCTGCAGAGTGAAGTAGTCTGCGAGCGCCTGGCAGGGATGCTCCAGATCGCTGAGCGCGTTGATCACCGGAACCGAGGCATGACGGGCCATGCCCTCGATCGTTTCCTGCGCAAACGTGCGCAGCACGATCACGTCGACCCAGCGTTCGAGATTGTGCGCAATGTCGCTCAGCTTCTCGCGAGCATCCAGCCGGCTCTGCGACTGATCGACGAACATCGCCGTACCGCCCAGGCTGGCCATTCCGCCCTCGAACGTAAGCCGCGTTCGGAGCGAGGGCTTCTCAAAGAACATCACCATCTGCTTGCCCGCCAGCGCTCGCTGAAAAACCGAAGGGCGCGACTTCATGAGTTCCGCCAGATGGAGAACCGCCTCGACCCCTTGCGGTCCGAGATCGCGAGTCGAAATCAGGTCGGGACACCAGAAGACGCCTGGAAAAGTTTCCGGCGCTGCCGGTGCTCTGCTTTGCAATGGACTGTTCAACGTAGACTCCTCTTTCTGCACTTTCAATTCTGTCGTGCTCATGCGGGCAGCCACGCTCATACGCGTATAGCTCATGCGCAGGTGACCTCCGTCCCGCACGGCAGCTTGGTCAGGTAGAACTGCGGCAAGGCCTCCGCTTCAGCGGCGGGCAATATCCTCACTCGTCCTACGCCTTGTTTCAGGGCCTGTTTGCAGGCCTCGAGCTTGGGCAACATGCCGCCACTGATGATCGATCCGGCCGCCAGATCTTCGGCCTGCTTCGTGCTCAGCCACGGAATCACAGCCCCTTCGGCATCCTTCACTCCGGCCACGTCCGTGAGAAAAATGAGTGCATTTGCGTGGCACGCGGCTGCGCAGGCGGCGGCCATCTCGTCCGCATTCACGTTGTAGTACTCTCCGTCGGCTCCCAGAGCCAGAGACGCCAGAACCGGGATTCCTCCCTGCTGCCACAGAGCTTCGATCCAGCACGGTTCCGCAAAACAAATCTCACCGACGAACCCCAGATCGCTGCCGCGCACATGCTTCTTGCGAGCGCGGAAACTCATGCCATCGCCGCCACAAAACCCGACCGCGGGCATGCCCGCTGCTTGAATGGCAGCCACCAGTTTCTTGTTAACCATCCCGCCCAGCACCATGAGTGCCACGTCGCGAGTTTCGGCATCGGTGACGCGGAGACCGCCGACGAATTCGCTCTGCTTCCCCAGTCGCTTCAGCATTCGCGTCAGCGCGCTCCCGCCGCCGTGAACCACGGCCACGCGATGGCCGTCCTGCGCCAGTTCCGCGATCGCCCGGGCGCACTTGCGCAGCGTGGCGAGGTCTTCCAGCGCCGCCCCTCCGATTTTGATTACGATCGTCATTGCAAACCTTCGTCCTCCGCCCACGCATACATCAGGTTCATGTTCTGCACCGCCTGTCCGGCCGCGCCTTTGAGCAGGTTATCGATGCACGAAATCAGAACCAAGCGCCGTCCATCTTCGGCAAGACAAAATCCGAGATCGCAGTAATTCGTATTCAGCGAAAACTGCACCTGCGGCAGTTTCGGCGTTTGAAAAATCCGCACCCAGCGTTTGCCCGAATAGAAATTCCGGAAACACGATTCCACTTCCAGCGGCGTCATTTCCCGGTTGAGCTGCACATAGATGGTCGAGAGGATCCCGCGCGGAATCGGAAGCAAATGCGGCGTAAATGTTAGTTCCTGCGCCGTCAGTTCAAGTTGCTCGACGATCTCGCCAACATGCCGGTGATTGAAGACCGAATACGCGGACAAGTTGTCGGCGACCGACACAAAGTGCGTCTTTGCGGTCGGTTCCTTCCCTGCTCCCGACACGCCGGACTTGGAGTCGGAAATGATTCCGCGATCTCGATCCACAACCCCGGCCTTCAGCAGCGGCGCCAGGGCAAGGATCACCGACGTCGCATAGCAGCCGGGATTGGCCACCAGCGCGGCGTTCGCCACGCGATCGCCATTCAATTCGGGCAACCCGTACACGGCTTTCTCGGTCAGTTCCGCCGCTCTCACCGCGTCCGAGTCCTGAAAGTCGTAGATCGCGCGATGCTGTTGCTGTTTCAATCGCCACGCGCCGCTCAGATCGATGACGCGCAGGCCGTGAGACATCGCCTCCGGCACGAGCGAGCGCGATGCCTCATGCGGCGTGGCCAGGAACAGCAACTCCACTCCTTGTTGTTTCAGCGCGGCCCACGAGAGCGAGTGCAGAGGGTATCCGCCGTTGCCGGAAAGCGCCGGAAACACGTCCGCCAAGTCCAAAGCGCTGCCGTTGTCGGCAGTGCGCCGCAGCAGAACAGGCTTTTCCAGTTGGGAATGACGCAGAAGAATCCGCGTCAACTCCAGGCCGGAATAGCCGGTCGCGCCAAGGACAGCGGTTTTGAGTTTCGCGGTCATCTTCTAGGACAACATCTCCTCAATCCGGCCCGCCAGTTTCCGTGCATCATCCTTGTCCGGACAGACAATCAGGATCGTGTCGTCCCCGGCAATGGTGCCGACGACCTCGGACCAATCGGCCTCATCCAGGGCGGCAGCGACGGGCTGCGCGCTGCCCACAATGGTTTTAATGACCAATTGATTCTGGGCCGAACGAATGTCCAGCACAAACTCTTTGACCAGCCGCGAGACCGGAGGCAGGGCCACGCCGGCTCCACTCTCACCCTGGGGCAGGGAATAGCCGCGCGACGTCTTGCTCAGATTCAGGTCGCGGATATCCCGCGAAAGCGTGGCCTGTCCCACCTTGAATCCACGCTTGCGCAGGACCCGCTGCAGATCTTCCTGGCTGGCGATGGACCCGTGCTTCAGTGTTTCCAGGACAGCGCGTTGACGAAGTGTTTTATTCATTGTGAATAAATATGCACAAGACTGAATAAATATTTCTATATCTTACGGACCTGCCGGGAAATGTCAAGGGAAAATGGCCTCCGTCGTTTACTTTTGGTGGCTAGAGAGACTGTAAATTTGAGCAGTCGAAAACGGGCGGGGAACACCGCCCCTTGGTAGACTACTTCGCGGTCAAGAAGCGCGGTCCAATCGAGCGCCGGAGATGCGAATGAACCCGAAGCCCACACTGATGGCGGAGTTGATCGCGGAGTTTCTGGGTACCTTTGTGCTGATCTTGCTTGGCATCGGCGTCGTCGCCATGGTCGTGCTGTTTCCCTCCAGGAATCCGGGCGAGACGATCCACGGCGGGTTCACGAACATCACTCTGGGCTGGGGACTCGCCGTGACGATGGGCATCTACGTCGCCGGCAAGGTCTCGGGAGCACATCTGAATCCCGCAGTGACCTTGGCTTTTGCGGTCTTCCGTGGTTTCCCATGGCGCAAAGTCCTGCCGTACTCCATCGCGCAGACTGCTGGAGCGTTCGCGGCCGCCGCCTTAGTGTACTGGAACTACCTGCCCGCCTTCCGGCAAGTCGATTCGCAACTCGATCACACGGCAGGAGTGTTCACGACATTTCCGGCTTTTCCCGGGGCGCCGCAAGCGGGCTTTTTGGACCAGACGATCGGCACCGCGTTGCTTGTCCTTCTAGTCTTCGCAATCATCGATGAGTTCAACGCACCACCGGGTGCGAACCTAGCGCCCGCAATGATCGGGCTGGTCGTGGTGGCCATCGGCATGAGTTTCGGTGGCATGCATGGCTATGCCATCAATCCCGCACGCGACTTCGGGCCGCGCCTCTTTACTGTGGTAGCAGGGTTTCGTAACAACGGCCTAACCGACGGAACGCATGTGTGGTGGATTCCCGTCGTCGCGCCCTTGCTCGGAGGCTTGGCGGGCGCAGCGCTCTATGACTTTGGGATTCGGCGCTTCCTGCGCCCATCCTAGGCGACTCGCGGCGCACCGGTTATTCGGAGGGACTGCAAGAGGAGGAACTGTGCAATATGTTTTAGCGCTAGACCAGGGGACGACGAGCTCGCGAGCCCTTCTGTTCGACCAGGAGGGAACCGTTCGCGCGCTCGCGCAACGGGAATTTGAACAGATCTTTCCGCAGCCCGGCTGGGTCGAGCACAATCCCGAGCAGATCGCATCCTCCCAAATCGCGGTGGCACAAGAGGCGCTAGCTCAAGCAGGAGCGCGGCCCGGCGACTTGGCCGCCATCGGAATCGCCAATCAGCGCGAGACGACGATCGTGTGGAATCGCGAGACCGGGGAGCCCGTCTACAACGCGATCGTGTGGCAAGACCGCCGCACCGCTGATTTCTGCGAGCGACTCAGAAGTGGAGGCCACGGTCCTCTGATCCAGCAGCGCACCGGTTTGCTGATCGATTCCTATTTCTCCGCCAGCAAGATTTCGTGGATCTTAGACAACGTTCCAGGCGGGCGCGTTCTCGCCGAAGCGGACAAGCTGGCATTCGGCACAGTCGATAGCTGGCTCCTCTGGAAGCTGACCAGAGGCCGGGTTCATGCGACGGATGCGAGCAATGCGTCTCGCACCATGCTCTTCAACATTCACACGGGGGCCTGGGATCGCGAACTCCTCGATCTGTTTCGAGTCCCACTCTCAATGATGCCCGCCGTGCGTTCCTCCAGCGAGATCTACTCGGAAGTGGTTGGCGTGAACGGACTCGCAGGCGTTCCACTCGCTGGCATCGCCGGCGATCAACAGGCCGCGCTGTTTGGCCAACGCTGCATCCGCCCCGGCCTCACCAAAAACACCTACGGCACGGGATGTTTCATGCTGCAGAACACAGGCACGCGCGCCGTGCCATCCTCCAACCGCCTGGTCACGACGGTCGCCTGGAGAATTGACGACATAACCGAGTACGCACTCGAAGGCAGCGTCTTTGTTGGCGGTGCGGTGGTGCAGTGGCTGCGCGACGGCCTGGGGCTGATTCGCAAGTCAGAGGAAGTCGAAGCGCTGGCGAAGTCAGTTCCTGACAACGGCGGCGTCTATTTTGTGCCAGCGTTCGTCGGGTTGGGTGCGCCGCATTGGGATTCCTACGCGCGGGGCTCGATATTCGGGCTCACTCGCGGCACAACGGCGGGCCACTTGGCTCGGGCAGCGGTGGAGAGCATCGCCTATCAGGTCGCAGACTTGCTGGACGCCATGCGCCTGGATTCCGGCGACTCGGTACAGGAACTGCGCGTCGATGGCGGAGCCGCCGCCAATGACGGTCTCATGCAATTTCAGTCTGACATTCTCGGAGTCCCCGTCGTTCGTCCAGCCGTGACGGAAACGACCGCACTGGGAGCCGCATATTTGGCTGGCCTTGCTGTTGGTTTCTGGAAAACGGGTCTCGATGCGTCGGTCACAGCGAAGGATCGCCGTTTTGAGCCACAAATGCCGGCAACTCACGCTCGACTATTGCGGAACCGCTGGGACGAGGCTGTCTCGCGCTCGAAAAGCTGGGAGTCCGGGTCGGACGACAATCGCTGATTCAAGGTTCGTACGAGAACACCGCGCCCCTGGTAATTAGTGGTAGCGAAAACGTGATCGCATCTCCGTGTCGGATTCCCTTAACCACCTGCGCCTCCCCGAGGAACGGAAGGAAGAAGCCCTTCCCGTCGGACTTCGATGTCACGCTGACCTCTACGCCGCTTTGGGGTGTCTGGATGGGATTCGCGCCTCCGCGCAGGCCAGCGAAGTTCGCGAAGAAGCAGTTGAGGTGTCCATCTGAAGTTCGAGCGATCGAAGTCGCCATTTGTGCCCCAGCTTTGATCCGCACCGCGCCGGCACTCTGTAGGCTGTCGAAAAAGTCCTGCTGCGAGTCCGGAGACGCGTGTTCGAAATCCTTCTCCAGCGCCGCGTTATAGGCCTTTCCCGGACAGGCGGGAAAGCGCACGACACTGCGCGATCCATCAATCCCCGTCGCGTCACTCCCCGTGATCACCAACCGCTTTCCTTGCGCCGCGAAAGCCTGCAACCAGCTCTTCTCGATGTCTCCTAGCACGCGCACATCCGGCAGCACGAGCGTTTGCCCGTGAAAGTCGGCGAGAGTCCGCGGGGTGACAATCTGAAACTCCCGATGTCTCTGCATCAGTGAAATCAAGATCCCGCGATAGGAAGCAAGGAATTCGTCCGCATAGAAATCCCGCGTGTCGGGCGAAAAATAAACGCCGATCGGATCAACGGGAGTCCGCGGCAGATAAAAGGTCTTCTCATGCGCCCGGATCCACGAAAAGATCTTCTTCCGCGTCGGCAGGTCGTTCGATCCGGCCATCGAATGTCCCGGCGCGTCCCAGAAATTCGCGCCAGCCATCACCTGCGACATCGCCAGATTCATCATGGCTTCGCGCGCATCCACTTTCTTGTCGCCATCCCACGAGTAATTCAGAATCCAGGTTGCCTTCCCCTGCGCGAAGGCGCGAAACGAATGCATTCCCACTTGGTAGCGAAACCAGTCCAGCGGAGTGCGCGAGGAGGCCATATGGTCGCCGCTGCCGAATTCGTATTCGTGGGCAATCGCATCCACCACGGGATACAGGCTGTAGACGTCAGCGCCAACGCGCACGGCTTCTTCCTCGATCCCAGGATAAATTTCAGGAATCGTCTTAATCTTCGGATTGACGCTCTTCGCGGTGCGGTCGATCTCGCCCAGGAAGTCAGTAATCGTCTGAATTCGAAACTCAACCCACTTGCGAAACGCCAGGTCAGAAAAATCTCCCACCTTCACATCGCGCTTCGCCTCCAGTCCAGTCTGCTGCTTGAAGGCCGCGACCGTGTAGTCGTCAAAGCTGGCCCAAGTGTTCTCCCACCCGTCGAAATGCGTCATCCAATAAGGAATGTCGATGTAAATCCCGTCAATCCCAGTCGCGGCAATCTGCCGCACTCGCTCCATATAGGTCTTCCGCCACTCAGGAGCGTAGGGACTCACCCAAACATCCTCATCGCCCTTCCTGATCCAGAACGCCGTGCCACCGCCGAAGACCGCCGACTCGCCGGTGATCTTGCGCTGCAGCCAATCGGGATGATCCTTGGCGAGAGTGTGCGCCGTCTGATCGCCGTGCGCTGTAATGCACTCAGTCCCGGCAATGTAGACGAAAGCGTAGTTGCCGGCGTGGTGCGCCGCTTCCGCCACTTCGTGGATTGCCTTCAGTTTCTCCTCCGGATGAAGGAAGCTCTCATACCGCCCGGGAATGTCGTTGTCCACTTCAATCCCGAACACGCCGCTGGCCTGTGCGCTCCGCACAATCGACAGAGCATCCCCGCCCTTCAGTCCATAAGCGCCAATGCGGACGTAGTTGGTCCAATCCTGATTCGCTGGAATGTCCTGCGCGAGAAGATGGCAGGCCCCGAGGCCAAGCGCCAGAACCACCAGGACCGAGACACGCGTTTTCATTCGAACTCCGTACAGGTTTAGCCAGGCTTAGAACTCAAAGCGGACGCCCATCTGTATTCGCCGTGGAAGGTTTGCCTGAGCCGTCACCTTCCCAAAGAAGCTGTCTCCCTGAAACGATGAAGGAGTGGCGAAGCGTGGAGTATTGGTGAAGTTCAAGAACTCAGCTCGCACCTCCGCTTTCATTCCTTCGCGGATGGGAAAGCCCTTGAAGATCCCCAGATCGAGGTTGTGATTGGCGGGTCCACGCGCATTGTCGGAAAAGCGCGGTGCGTTACCTGCGATCTGGTCGCCTGGATCCGTCAGGCAGGAGGCATTGAAATAGCTGGCGTTCGGATCGGTCGACATCGCCACGTCATGCAGGCTCATACCGGTTCTGGGGTTGCAGATGATATTGGGTCTCTGCGTTCCATCAGTCAACCGTGGCGACGACATCCCGAACGGCACAGGCTGCCCCGTCTGCAGCGTCAGGAGTGCATTGAGGGACCAACCCCCAACGATCGCATCCAGCGCGCGATTCATGTTGTTGCCCGCCCAGCGGCCGCGGCCCACGGGCAAGTCATACACCGCGGCCATCTCAAACCGGTGCCGAGTGTCGTTCGCGCCCACAGAGTGTTCCGCGCCAAGATTATTCATATCCTGCGGGAACCCCAGCCCAGATCCGCCAAAGAAAATAAAGCTGTTAGCTCCATACGAGGAGTTGTCCGTCGCCTTCGCCCACGTGTAGCTGCCTTCGAAGCTCAGGCCATGGCTCTGCCGCTTCTGAAAGCGGACCAGCAACGCGTTATACCACGAACTCGCGGTCAACAACGGCAGGCCCTCGAAGTTGTTGTCAAATTGCGGGTAGGGCCGCAGAAGATTCAGCAATGGCAGAGTGGATTCACTGTAGCGCGAGTCTGGTTCGTTGAAGATGGCGCTGGGTCCACTGAACAGGGAAAGGAACGGATTCGCCACCGCAGTGTTCTGGCAGGTCGTATCGCAGGCTTGCCGCGCAGCGGTCGAAATCACGTTGCGGTTGCGCGTTGCACCTCCCCAGGGCAGGTGCGTGCTCCGGTTCGCCGAATAGTCGGCAGAAATGACTATTCCGGACGGAAACAGTTGTTGCAGCCCCAGGTTCCACTGGTAGATCTCCCCATTGCGAGCCGCGGTTGTACCCAGGTCGTTCTGGTTCACATATCCCCACTCGGCCAAGGGTCCGTACTGTTTACCTTGCGGCTGCGGCAGTTGGCCGGATGCGAGATTGGGGAACAGATTCGTCAAAGTCGCATATTGCGTGATGCCGCCGTCATTCGAGAAATGAATCGGCGCATCTCTGCGGAAGGCGGTCCCTGCGTACTGAAAGTTTGTCGCCGAGGAGATTCCGTAAAACACGCCCGCGCCTCCCCGCAGCACCGTGTTGTTCCTCAGTTGGTAGGCAAACCCCAGTCGCGGGCCGACATTGTTGCGATCCACCGGAACGTGACGATTGCTCGAAGTGGCGAAATGTGTGATGCCCTTCAGATCCGTGGGCCCCAGACCAAGGCCGGAAAGATTCACCGGATTCCCGTTGTCATCCAGAATCGGGTTTCCGCTACCGTCCGTTGTGGGCGCAGTCAGATCTACTGTGACCCCGCTGCTGCCGCTGAAATCGCTGAACTCGATCCGGTTGTACCGTTCGGTATACGGCGTGCTCCACTCGTACCGCAGTCCGAAGTTGAGCGTCAGCCGGGCAGTCACCTTCCAATCGTCCTGCACGTAGAACGCTGTCTCCTTCGACTTGTTCTCCACTGCGGACTTGATGTTGAGCTGGCCGTCTCCCGGGAAACCGACCAGCATGGAAGCTAGTCCGGTCCCTTCCTCTGCCGGGTTGCCTCCTGCTGGGTTCGAGGCCGTGATCAGCTTGGTGAAGTCGAAGAGCCCGGTCGCGTAGTCCGGCTGGTAGAAGTTATTGAAGAATTCGCGCTGTTCGCCGCCGAACTTCAACACATGCCTTCCCACCACCCAGTTCAGCGCCGACGAATACACGTACTGGGTGTGCCCGTTCACGGTGTTGGAGCAGCACTGGTTGTTCAACGTGGTGTAGTTCTCCACGTTGATCACCGGCATGCGCGTGATCCCATTGGCTTGGGTCAAGAGACCGGGAAGTCCGAACTGCGTTGGATCGACGCGCTTCGACGTGCCTACCTGGTAGTAGCGGTCCACACCAAACCGATTTGTCAGCAGCAGACGAGAGCTCATGGTCCATGTGTGTTCCACAACGATATTGCGTGTGGTTTGCGTCCCCGCCAGATCGCCGTAGAAGAAGTCGGGATTCACAAAGCTTGAGTTGTTCTGGCTGTACCGGCCCATCAGGTGCGTCTTGTCATTCAATTGATGGTCGACCTTGATGTCGAACTGCGTGCTGGGAGAAGAGTTGACCACGCCCTTGTTGAAGTTGAAACCCGTGTTCGGATCTACCGTCGCGCTCGTGGGTTCGGGATAGGCATTGACCAGCGCCTGACCCACCGCGGTAATGGGACTGCCCGGCGTCCCGAATGCCGGAATAATGTTGTTCGCGTATTGCGTGCGGATCTGGTTGGGCGCATTGACGCTGAATGGATCGTAAATCCGTACGGGCACCAGATTCCCATTGTCATCTTGGGTCAGCGTTTGCGAAAAATCCCCTTTGCGCTCCAGATCGGTCGGCACGCGCGCTGCAATCAGGCCCTTGTCATTCTGCCGGACGCGCTCCAGGTCAAACAGGAAGAAAGTCTTCCCTTTGACGATCGGCCCGCTCACCGCAAACCCATATTGGTCCCGCGTGGAATCGGTCCGCGGAATACCGTTGCGGTTCGAGAAGAAGTCGTTCGCATTGAGCGCCGTGCGCCGCCCGTACCACCAGCCGCTGCCATGGAAGTTGTTCGTGCCCGACTTCATCAGCACGTTTACCACGGTGCCGCCATTGCTCCCGTACTCGGCGGAGAAACTGTTGTTCTGCACCTTGAATTCCTGGATCACTTCGGCCGAGGGAATGTAGCTCAGATTCGTCGTAGCCCCTTCCCCCTGCTCCGGCCCCGTCGCCATGTTGCCGTCCAGGCGAATCTCAGCGGAAGCGTAGCGCTGTCCGTTGGACGAGAAATCCGTCCCAAACGGGTAGCCGATCCCGTTGTTCAGTTCCGTTACTCCGGCAGAGAGATACACCAACTGCATCACGTTGCGGTCGGCCAGCGGCATCCTGCTTACGAACTCGTTCGTGACCTCCGTACCCAACGAGGCCCCCGTTGTGTCCAGCAGGGGCGCGGTCTGCGTGACGGTCACCGTTTCGTGAAAAGACAGAGGCTTGAGGACGAAATCAATCGTTGCTTGCTGCGCGACGGCCAACACAATGCTCTTCTGCACCGCATCCTGAAAGCCGGCAGCCTCCACTTTCACCGTGTAAGTTGAGGGGCGCAATCCGTTGAAGACGTACTGGCCGTTGCCGTCGGTCGGAGCTGAACTGGAAATGCCAGTACTATCGTTAGTCATGGTCAGCTTGGCACCTCGCAGGACCGCGCCCGTCTGGTCGGCGACCGTGCCTCGCACTTGCGCCGTGTAGCTGGATTGTCCCAGAGAGACCGTCGAGCTTAGGAGTGCAATAAGAAGTAAGATGAGACCGGCGACGGAACCGAAACTGCGACGGCAGACACGCATAGCAGCCTCCTCGCACGAGCTTTCATATTATTACGAGTCAAAACTATTACTTTCGTTTACGCCCGAAGTCAAGTCAAATCGTAGGTAAAGTAAAATATGAGGGCGGCGCGAAATGGCCTGCCTTTCCGCACGATTCTGATCCAGGATTCGGGCGGCAAGGCGGGTTTACGACTGCTTTCTTCTTGTTTCATAAGCTTTCGTCTCGTAGTCTGTGGGTGCCGCTGCTTTACCGTCGGCTTCAACGTTCCAGAGGAAATGCACCAATGCCACGTGTTGTCCGCCGCTGTGCTCAGTTGCTGATGCTTCTCGCTCTCTCTCACCTGCCCGTTCAGGCATCGCCACTTCCAGCCGTACAGGCGGCCCGTGAGGGAGACAGTCTCACGCTCTCGAATGATGCGATCTCGGCCACATGGTCGGTCAGTGGCGGGTCACTGCATTGGCAAAGCCTGGTCAACAAATTCACCGGAGTGACGTTGCCTCTCGACGGCAGCACGTTCGAACTTGTGCCCAAAGAAGGTCCGGTTCTACGTTCCTCAGACTTCAAGATTGTCGCGGCGCCTGTCCTCGAAGAGATTTCGAGTGCGCCAACCTCGTCCAAGGCCGCGGATCGCTTGCCAGGCCGTCAGATTCGCATCGAGCTAGCGGACTCTTCCGCGAAGATCCGAATCTCATGGAAGGCAATACTTCACGAAGGCGCCAACTACATCCGTGAGGAGGTAACCGTCCACGTCGCGCAGCAGCCGTTTGCCCTGGCGCAGATCGTCCTCGTCGACGCGACGGTGCCCGGGGCTGCGGTCTCGGGCCACGTGAGAGGATCGCCCGTCGTTGCCGGAACCTGGTTCTTCGCCTTCGAGCATCCCTTGTCTGACTGCCGCGTCCGCGCCGACCGCGCCTCCTGCTGGCTCGCGCGCGAGCTGCCGCTGCAGGCTGGACAAAGCGTGACCTATTCCTCTGTGTTTGGCGTGACGCATCCCACGCAGCTGCGCCGCGACTTCCTGAAATATGTGGAGCTCGAACGCGCTCATCCCTATCGAACTTTCCTGCACTACAACTCGTGGTATGACCTCGGATACTTCGACCGCTACAACGAGCAGGGCGCCGTTACGGAGGTCCAGAGTTTCGGCGAGCAGCTGACGAAGCGACGCGGAGTCAAACTCGACAGCTTTCTCTTCGACGACGGCTGGGACGATCCCACGACCCTCTGGAAGTTCAACCCCGGCTTTCCGAATGGCTTGACTAAGGTGGCACAGGCCGCAGCCAGTTACGGCGCGGCGCCTGGCATCTGGCTTTCCCCGTGGGGTGGCTACGATAAGCCAAAGGAGCAGCGCCTGGCCTCGGCCCGCGCGCAGGGCTTCGAAATCAACGAGGGCGGATTCGCGCTGTCCGGACCAAAATATTATCGCTACTTTCGCGACACTTGCCTCGACCTCATCGAGAAATACGGCGTGAATCAGTTCAAGTTCGACGGCACGGGCAACGCGAACCAGGTCATTGCGGGCAGCGAGTTCGACAGCGACTTTGACGCAGCCATTCACCTCATCGGCGAACTGCGCGCGAAAAAGCCGGACCTTTACGTCAACCTCACCACAGGCACGTATCCCTCGCCATTCTGGCTGCTCTATGCGGATTCGATCTGGCGCGGTGGCGACGACCACAGCTTTGCCGGCGTCGGCTCCAATCGACAGCGCTGGATCACCTTTCGCGACTCGCAGATCTACCGCTGGGTCGTCGAAGATGGCCCTCTCTTCCCGATGAATTCGCTGATGCTGCACGGCCTCATCTTCGCGCGTTACGCGGAGCGCCTGGGCAGCGATCCCGGACACGATTTCCGTGACGAAGTTCATTCGTACTTCGGCACCGGCACGCAACTCCAGGAGATGTACATCACGCCTTCGTTGCTCTCTTCTCAGGATTGGGATGTTCTCGCCGAAACCGCAAAGTGGTCGCGCGAAAATGCGAAGACACTCGAAGACTCCCATTGGATTGGCGGCGACCCTGCGCGGTTGGAAGTTTATGGCTGGGCGTCGTGGTCGCCTGAGAAGGCGATCGTAACGCTGCGCAATGCGAGCGACCAGCCGCAGGATTTTACGGCGAGCCTTTCGGCATTGCTGGAACTGCCCGCAGATTCTCCCGCTGCGTATGCCGCGCGCAGTCCGTGGAAGGACGACAACACCAAGCCAACGTTGCGCATTCCCGCCAAGGAGCAACACACCTTTCACCTGCAGCCCTTTCAAGTGCTGACGCTGGAACTGCTACCATCTTCGTAGAAGCGTGTCTGTCCGATGTGTATGTGGGGACGGCCGCCCTCGGCCGTCCGCCGCGCGCAGCGCGGCGATTCGTTCCCGCGGCACGCGACTTGTCGTGAATGAATCTTCATGAGAGCCGCAGTCCTCACCTCGCCGCAGCCTGTTACGCAACGCCCGCTACGAATTACAGACGTAGCAGATCTCCAGCCCAAGCCCGGCCACGTTCTTCTGCGAGTGCGCGCCTGCGGCATCTGTCGCACTGACTTGCATATCGTGGAAGGAGAACTGCCACCCAAACAGCCGGGAATAATCCCAGGCCACCAGATTGTCGGTGAAGTTGTCCGCGGCGCCACCAAGGAATTACCTCTGGACTCGCGTGTCGGCGTCTCTTGGCTCGGCGGAACTGACGGCACGTGTCCTTATTGCGAAAAAGGCCTCGAGAATCTCTGCGACTCGCCCACGTTCACCGGCTATAACGTCCCGGGCGGATACGCGGAACACGCTCTCGCTCGCGCCGACTTTGTCGTCCCGCTTCCCGCGGCCCTCGATGATCTGCACGCCGCACCGCTCCTCTGTGCTGGCATCATTGGCTTTCGCAGCCTGCGGGTCGCTGGCGTTGAACCTGGCGAGCGCGTGGGCTTGTTTGGCTTTGGCGCGTCCGCGCATTTGGCGATTGCAGTTCTGCGCGCCTGGAAGTGCGACGTCTATGTTTCCACGCGAGGAAAATCTCACCGTGAGTTAGCGGCCTCGCTCGGCGCGACGTGGGTAGGAACTGAAACCGAGAAGCCTCCAGTGGAACTCGACCGCGCCATCACCTTCGCTCCCAGCGGAGACGTCGTGATCGCCGCGCTGGGAAGCTTGCGCAAAGGCGGAGTGGTTGCGATCAACGCCATCCATCTCGATCGCATCCCTCAGTTCGACTACGACCGCCTTCTGTGGGGCGAACGGCAACTGCGCAGCGTAACCAATATGACCCGCACCGACGCCCGCGACTTCCTCGCGCTAGCGGCTGAGATCGGTTTGAAGCCGAAGGTGACGGTCTTTCCGCTCGATCAGGCGAACGAGGCGTTGCTTGCGGTGAAGAATGATGCGGTGAATGGTGCGGCCGTGATGGTGCCGTAGGCCTGAAAACTCGTGCCGCGACAGCCACTCAGGGCAGGATCTCGCGCTACCCAGTCGCGGAATAAAGATTTCCACAGTGTTCCTGTAGGAACACTTTTCTTACATATATGTACGTACAGAAATATATTAAGTCAAACTTTACCAATAGGTTAGAGATGATTCCAGGATAAAGGGAGTCTGGTCATCGTCTCCATCAGCAAGATGCGAGGGCGAGACACCCTCGCGACAGCCCGCAAGTTGCTGGCGCTACTTTGCCCACGCGAAGGCGGCGATGAAGAGAACGCAGAACGCCGCCGCCTGACTCAGTTCATTCCAGCCGAGACGGCGGACCAATAGTGGTGCAGGCTTCTGGAAGAAGTAGAACCATCCCCGGAACAGGAGCGGTACAAAGGCAACCAGCGCAACCCAAGGCATCCAGCCGCGTATGCAAAACGCGGCCAGCACGCCCGCCATCACGAACTGCCCCAGAGCGAAGGTCCATCCGCGAGCAAACTTTGCCCGCAGGCCTTCGACACGAGCCGTATGAATTCTGAGCTGCACGTAGTGAATCTGGTTGCCGGCGAAGATCAGGTTCGCCAGCCAGAGCATCCACGCCATCGCACCGAACTTTCCCGTGATTACGTAGTACGCGGCGGGCGCGGCAGATGTCAGCCCGATCGTCCCGACGATTTCCGATAGCATTCGCGCACGGCGGCCGAATTTCTTGAGCAGAGCTTGCCCCACAAACGCCGCCGCAGCGGCGGCGCCAATCAGCCATAAGCCCGGATTCCTCCCCGCCCACAGCAACGCGCCTAGAGTCAGCGCAGCTACGGTGCCCAGTGCCGCGATCACGATCGCCACTGCCCGCCGCTCATCCTTCGTCTGAGCGCGCATGGCAGATGCGCCCAGCAAACTTTCGACGGGAGTCCTCAGCCAAAACAGAGCAAGAGCCGCCGTCAGTAGCAGGAGAATCGGAAGAACGTGGTTGCTTTCGCGGAAGGCAACGCCTGCGGCAGTCACCATCGGAACCAGTAGCAGGCCCCATGCACCATGCTCTCGCGGGAGAATCAGCGCGTGACGGCGTTCGCGGCGTGCTTTTTGGGTCGCGATTTCTTCTGACGTTTGCGGTCCCTCGATGCTGCGTTCATCCGAGCTTGTCTCGCAAGTGTTCGCGTGAAGCAAGATTATTGGTCCTCAAGGACGAGAGTCGCCATTGTATAGAGGAGCAGCGGCCGCAGGGGCTGAAGCCCCGCTGAGTCCCCACGTCGTAACGCGGCCCTGAAAGCGCCGCTCTTCCACTGTGATGCTCACATCGGTGTGCCTGGCTAGGACACTACCCAAATTTCTGCGTGTTCCACAGCGTTGTCAGCGCCATCCGGCCATGTGCAAGTGTTGCATGCCTTTCACGGCGCGCATGTATTGCGCGCGCTCGAAGGCTCCGGGATCGGGGCACTTGACTTGGCTCATGCTGCCCTGCATCTGCGCCACCGATTCGTACTCATGCTCTTCCATCCACTCGCGCACTTCGCGCTCGACATGGCGCAGGTGATTGACGCCGTGGCGCAGCAGGGACGAGCACATCATCGTGACATTGGCTCCAACCATGAGCAGCTTGATCACATCCTCGGCGCCATGCACTCCCCCGGTGGCGGCCAGGCCAGCTTTGACCTTGCCGAACAGAATTCCGATCCAGGTAAGCGGCAGCCGCAGCGACTGCGGCGTGCTCAGCAGCACGTTCGGACGCAGTTCCAGATCCTCCAGATCGATATCCGGCTGGTAAAAGCGATTGAACAGTACGAGTGCGCCAGCTCCCGCCTCATCCAGACGACGGGCCATGTTCGACATGTTGCTGAAGAACGGGCTCAACTTCACGGCAACCGGAATGGTGACTGTCGCTTTGACCGCGCGAAGAATGTCCAGATACGTCTTCTCAATGTCTTCTGCTACCAACTTCGGATCGGTGGGGATGTAGTAAATGTTGCATTCGATCGCGTCCGCGCCCGCGCGCTCGATTTGCGCCGCGAACTTCGTCCATCCGCCCAGGGTCGAGCCGTTGAGGCTCGCGATGATCGGGATGCTGGCCGCCGCCTTCGCCTTGCGGATGTGATTCAGGTATCCCTCAGGGCCGGTGTGAAACTCACTCGCTTGCGGAAAATACGTGAGAGACTCGGCAAAGCTCTCCGTGCCCGCGGCCAGGTGATACTCGAGGTCCATTTCCTCCTGGCGCAACTGCTCTTCGAACAATGAATAAAGGACCACCGCCGAAGCGCCCGCGTCTTGCAGCCGGCAAATTCCATCCACATCGCGCGACAAGGGTGACGCCGAGACCACCAGCGGTGAGTGCAGTTTCAGGCCAAGATACGTCGTGCTGAGATCAACCATGACTTCCTCCTCGCGCGACTACCGCGCGGCTCCCGTCGGTGCCGGCTTCTCCGCGGCTGGCGCGGCTTTTTCCGCAGCGTCCTTGGCGGTAGCGGCCGGCTCGGCTTTACGGCTGGCCATGTACTCGTACATGCGGTAGCGATTTTCCACGTCCTGCTGCGCCAGTTTCCACAAACGCTCGGCGTCTTCCGGCTTGCTCTTGGTGAGCATCTTGAAGCGCGTTTGCTGCAGGAGGTACTCCTGCACTTTGCGCGTTGGAGCGCGCGAATCGAGCGCTAGCGGATTTTCGCCTGCCGCGGCCCGCTCGGGATTGTAGCGGTAGAGCAGCCACTGGCCCGACTCGACGGCAACCTTCTGATCCGTCATCGCCGTGGTCATGTCGATGCCGTGCGCGATGCAGTGCGAGTAGGCAATGATGATGCTCGGCCCGTCGTAGGCTTCGGCTTCGAGAAACGCCTTCAGCGTGTGCTCATCTTTCGCACCCATTGCTACGCTAGCGACGTAGACGTTGCCGTAGGTCATGGCCATCAGTCCGAGATCTTTCTTCGGGCCGGGTTTCCCGCCCGCGGCAAACTTTGCAACCGCCCCGCGCGGTGTGGACTTCGACGCCTGCCCGCCCGTGTTCGAGTAAACCTCGGTGTCGAGCACCAGCAGATTCACGTTGCGTCCGCTGGCCAACACATGATCGAGACCGCCGTAGCCGATGTCATACGCCCAGCCATCGCCGCCCACGATCCACACGCTCTTCTTTACCAGCATGTCGGCGACGGAAAGAAGTTGTCTCGCATCGGCCGAGTTGACCTTCTGGAGTTTCTCTTTCAGTATGTCGACGCGCTGGCGTTGCTCGAAGATATCGGCTTCGTCTTTCTGCTTCGCGTTGAGGATGGCAGTGACGAGTTCTTCTCCGACGCTTCCTGCTATACGACGCAGCAACTCGTGGGCAAATTGTGTCTGCTTGTCGATCGACACGCGGAAGCCCAGTCCGAATTCAGCGTTGTCCTCGAACAAGGAATTCGACCACGCGGGTCCGCGACCAGCGGCGTTCTTGGCCCATGGTGTAGTCGGCAGGTTGCCGCCGTAGATCGACGAGCATCCGGTTGCATTGGCCACCACGGCCCGGTCACCGAAGAGTTGGGAAACCAGCTTCAGATAAGGAGTTTCACCGCATCCGGAGCACGCTCCTGAGAACTCGAATAACGGTTCCTGCACTTGCTGCTGGCGGATCGTGCCAACCTTGATTTTTCTGCGGTCGAGTTCCGGAAGCTTCAGGAAGAACTCCCAGTTCTCGCTCTCCGGCGCGCGCAGCGGAGGTTGCGGCACCATGTTGATGGCTTTCAGCCGCGCTTCGCTCTTGTTCTTGACCGGGCAGACATCGACGCAGACGCCGCATCCAGTGCAGTCTTCGGGAGCAACCTGGATCGTGTACTTCATGCCAGCCCACTCTTTATCGCGCGCATCGCACGCCTTAAACGTTGCCGGCGCGCTATGCAATTCCTTGCTGTCGTACACCTTGATCCGGATCACGGCATGCGGGCAAACCATCGCGCATTTGCCGCACTGGATGCAGAGCTTCGAATCCCACGCGGGAATCTCCAGAGCCAGGTTGCGCTTCTCCCATTTCGCCGTGCCCGTGGGGAAAGTGCCGTCGCAGGAGAAAGCGCTCACCGGAAGTTCATCGCCGCGGCCAGCGTAAATTGTGCCCAGCACTTCGCGCTCAAATTTTGGAGCTGAAGGGAAGGAGGCTGGGATTTCAGTCTTGCTGGTCACACTCTGCGGAATCTTTACCTCAAACAAGTGAGCCAAGGTTGCGTCGACTGCCTGCATGTTTTTCCGCACCACGTCTTCGCCCTTGCGGCCGTAGGTGTAGCGAATCGACTCGCGGATCGCTTCAATCGCTTCGTCTCCAGGCAGGACCTTCGAGATCGCAAAGAAACACACCTGCATGATGGTGTTCATGCGCGAACCCATGCCGGCGTCCTGCGCAACCTGGTAGGCGTCGATCGCGTAAAGCTTCGCCTTCTTGGCGATGAGTTGCGACTGCACTTCGCGGGGCAGGTGGTCCCAGACCTCATCTTTCCCAAAAGGACTGTTGACCAGGAATACGCCGCCCGGCACCAGAGCGCTCAGCATGTCGTAACGCTCGAGGAAAATCCACTGATGGCAGGCGATGAAGTTTGCCTTCGAGACCAGGTAACTGGAGTGGATCGGCTGCGGTCCGAATCGCAGATGCGAGACGGTCATCGCGCCGGACTTTTTCGAATCGTAAACGAAATAGCCTTGCCCGTAATTGTCGGTATTTTCGCCGATGATCTTGATGGAGTTCTTGTTGGCGCCGACCGTGCCGTCCGCCCCCAGACCGTAGAACAAAGCCCGCACAACGCTGTCGGGTTCGGTCGAGAACGCGGCATCGTAGTCGAGGCTGGTGTGGCTGACGTCGTCCTGAATGCCAATCGTGAAGTGATCTTTCGGCTGGCCCTGCTTCAGGTTGTCGTAAACCGCCTTGACCATCGCCGGTGTGAATTCCTTGGACGACAAGCCGTAGCGCCCGCCGACCACTCCCGGCGCGCTCTTCAGTTTTCCGTAGCCCAGCTTCAGGCCTTCGTGCAGGGCGTTCACCACGTCGAGGTAAAGCGGCTCGCCAATCGCTCCGGACTCCTTGGTGCGATCCAGAACTGAAATCTGGCGCACGCTGGCGGGCAGAGCCTCCATGAAAGACTTCACGCAGAACGGCCGGTACAAGCGCACCTTCAGCAGGCCCACTTTCTCTCCGCGCGCGTTCATGTACTCGACGGCTTCGTGCGCAGCCTCGGCGCCGGAACCCATCATGACGATCACGCGCTCGGCATCGGGAGCGCCGACGTAATCGAACAGGTGATACGAGCGGCCCACGATCTCGGCAAACTTGTTCATGGTCGCCTGAACCTTGGCTGGAGCGTTGTCGTAGTAGGCGTTAGCCGTCTCGCGAATCTGGAAGAACACATCCGGGTTCTGTGCCGTGCCGCGCAGCACTGGATGATCGGGCGAGAGAGCGCGCTGGCGGTGCTCAATGATGCGGTCCATGTTGAGCAGCGCCCGCATATCGTCCTCAGTGAGCATTTCGATCTTGTTCACTTCGTGCGAGGTCCGGAATCCATCGAAGAAATGCAGGAAGGGAATGCGCGTCTCGAGTGATGCGGCATGCGCGATCAGCGCCAGGTCCATCGCCTCCTGCACGGAGTTCGAGCAGAGCATGGCCCATCCCGTGGCGCGGCAGAACATGACGTCAGAGTGGTCACCAAAAATCGAGAGCGCATGCGTGGCCAAGGTGCGCGCCGTGACGTGAAAGGCACACGGGGTCAGTTCACCCGCAATCTTGTTCATATTCGGGATCATGAGCAGCAATCCCTGCGACGCGGTAAACGTCGTGGAGAGCGATCCTGTCTGCAGGGCGCCGTGTACGGCCCCGGCCGCGCCCCCCTCACTCTGCATCTCGATCACGTGGGGCACGCTGCCCCAGGCATTGGGCACGGCCTCCGACGCCCACTGGTCCGCCCACTCGCCCATCGGCGACGAAGGTGTGATCGGGTAAATGGCGATCACTTCGCTCGCCCGGTAGGCGACATTCGCCACAGCTTCGTTGGCGTCCATGGTCTTGAATTTGCGCTTCATGACATCCCCCGTTCAGGACTTTCGACAGGGGCCACGGGAGTGGTCCGCATCGATGTCTTCAGGATGCAGGAAGGGGGGTGTGGATGTCGGGACGTAGATTCACACACAGGTGTGATTGAAATCACACCACGCCAAAAGGAAATGCGGCCAGTGCCGCTCGGAGCCTTCAACGTGCTTATAACTGTTGATGCGTCAGGGGATTACGGACCGGTGCCTCCGGTGTGGCAGTCGCTGCAGTTGACCTGCGTCAGATCTCCCAAATCGACCGGATGCTGGAAGGTCGGCAAAGCCGGGGCGGCCAGGCTGGCAGCGCCCTCGGTCTCTGACATGAGGGTGTGGCATTGGTTGCAGTCTTTGCTTACGATTTTGCCGTCCGCGCTGACATGCTGACCGTCGTGGCAGCGGAAGCAACCGCTGAAGTAGTAGTGTCCCAAGTTGTTGGGATGGGTCTGCCAGTTCAGCTTCATCTCGGGAAATGTGGTGCGACGGAAAATCTCCTGGACCTCCGTCACCGCATTCCGAATCTCAAGCTGCTTCGACTTTGCCACTTCCGGATACTTGCTCTCATAGAAGCCCTGCAACCCGCTCGCGATGCCGTGCATGGCCTGGTCGGTGGTGGCATAAGTACCGGTTAGGACGGTAACTGCTTGCTGTTTGATGAACGGGAGTGAAACGTCCAGACGGTGCCCCAGCAGAGACTGATCGACGGACAGGTCCGGCGGAACGTAGATGTGGGTCGGCCGGTTGTGGCAGTCCACACAATCCATGTGGTGCTTGTCGGCCTTCGCAATCTGATCTTCGCTGAGGGTTGAGTCCTTGGCGTAATACTCCGTCACGCGGCCCTGTAGATCCTCCACTCGAATGTAGGGAATGATCTGTCGCTTCTCGTCGGCCGCGACATAGTCGATCTTGTTGCCGATATTCATGTGCCAGTGGATGCCCTCCGGCGCGCCCGTCGCGGGATCTCCGCCGCCGGTCTTGATCAGCATGCGAACCTGGTGCAGCGTGTTCTTCTCATCGTTGGCGAAGTGGGAGAAGACCTTCAGCTGTCCGCCGTAGAATTTCTTCGGCCAGTGGCACTGCTCGCAAGTTTCCTGGGCCGGACGCAAATTGTGTACGGGCGTGGGTATGGGCCGCGGGAAGGTATTGAAAACTGCGGCAAAAACCTGACGGCTGCCCGAAAGCTTGGACTTTACAAACCACGTCGCCCCGGGCCCCACGTGGCAATCGGCGCAGGCAACCCGCGCGTGCGGAGAAAGTTGGTAAGCGGTATATTCCGGGCTCATCACAGTGTGGCACAACTGTCCACAAAACGAGACCGACTCGGTAAATTCGTAAGCTTTATAGCTGCCCGCGGTGCTCACCATGACGAACACCACCAGGAACGTTACGAACGAGAACACAGCACTGCGCTGAGCCCGGTCGTTCAGGTCTACGCGGGGATAGAACTCAGTAGGCGCCACCTTCTTCCGCCGTTCGATCAGGACGCCGGCCACCATGAGCAGCAGGCCGAGAATCAGGAATCCGGGCGAGACCATGTACGCCAGAATCCCGATGTAAGGGCTGGGCTTGACGGCAATGGCATCAATGATGACGAAAAGGAAAATGTTGGCCAGACTGACGATCGCCAGGGCCACGCCCGCCAGGCTGACCGGATTGCGCATCAGCATGCGCGAGCGGTGCCATGGCTCCACTGGAAGCGGTGGAGTCTTCTCACTGTCCATGCTTGACCTCTGTCGCCTCAGGTTCTTCAGCGTCCGCGGGGTCAACTCCCTGCGGTTCGTCGGACGTTTCGGCAATTGCTGCGCTGTCCAGGCCGTGCTCCTCGCGGTAGTGGTGCAGCGTCATCTTTCCATCCCACCATGCCCAGTTCATGGGGTACACGTCCGGGTCGAAGAACACCTGATAGAAATGCCAGACCACAATGGCGAGCGTCGCCAGCACGGCTTCGTAGAAGTGAATGGCAGTCGCGACATCAAGCCACCACCGCGGCATGTGGTTGCCGACCAGAATCTTTGCCCACAGCATGACTCCGGTCACGGCCATCACGATCATGCCCCAGACCAGAGCCCAGTATTCAGCCTTCTCCGCGTAATTGAAGCGGGCAAACTCGGGTTTCCGAGAAGTCAGGCCGAGATAATAGCAGAGATTCTGCCACGCTCCCCGAACGTCGTCGAGTGTGGGGAACAGATCGCGGACCAGCTTGCGTCCTTCGCGGCTGAAGGCGAGGTCGAACATGTGATACAGGCTGACCCCGATCAGAAATACCGCCGCCACCCGATGGATCAGATGCCTCATTCTCTCGCCCAGAGACAGGAATGATGCGAACCATGAATCCGGGAACTTCAGGGCGAAGCCGGTCAGTACCAGCACAATGAAGCTGGTCAGCAAGGTGGCATGCTGCCAGCGGAAGCGCAGAGGCATGCGCATCACGAAGTTTTGGTCGAGCTTGCGGCGGGCCAGAACCTTCGCGCGCCACAGAATGAAGTTGTGGGCCAGCATCCCGCCGATGACCACAAAGATCAGCGTGAGGTAGAACTTGCGAATCCAGCGCACCGCCTTGCTGCCCACGTCGGCCGAGAGCGGCGCATCGACGTGCACTTTGGCGGCAGTGAATTTTTCCGTGACGCCGGGGTGGCACTGGCCGCAAGTGCGGGCGAGATTGGCGTGGTTGATGGTGGACCGCGGATCACTCGAAGGAAAGATGCTGTGAGTGCCGTGGCAACTGGCGCAGTTCGCGACCACTTGCGAGCCAGCCCGCGACGCCAGCCCGTGGTAGCTGGCCAGATACGTGGTCTCGCGGCGGCCTTCCACGCCAAATTCCTGCGAAAGCCGCATGCCTTCGTGGCAGCGCGCACAGGTCGCCCGCGCCACGTTCTGCGCGGAGACCGGGGAATTAGGATCGGAGTGCGATTTGATGGAGTGGATGCCGTGGCAGTCGGTGCACACCGGCGCCTGCCAGTTGCCCTTGGCTACGGCTTGTCCGTGGATGCTCTGCTGGAATTCCTTCGAGATCGCATCGTGGCAGCGGCCGCACGTCAGCGGCACATTGAACTTGAAGATCGGAGACTTCGCATCCTTGGCGTCGAGGATTTCGTGAGTGCCGTGGCAGTCCGTGCACACGGCAGCCTTCTCCGAGCCCGCAGCCACCGCGTGCCCGTGGACGCTCTGCTCGTAAGAAGCCACCATCTGCGCGCTCTGGCCGCCGTCTTCCATCACGTATTTCTGACTGTGGCACGCGCCGCAGGTTGCGGGGATGTTGCTGTGGTGCACGCGCGACTTGGGGTCGCTGGCCGGCAGCAGTTCGTGCGGGCTGCCGTGGCAATCGACGCATGTGGCGGCCTTGCTGTTGCCTCCCTGCGCAGCCTTGCCGTGGAAACTGCGGTCATACGCCGCTTGCTCGTCCGCGTGGCAGGTCGCACACGTGATTTTCAGGGGAGGAGTTTCGTGCCCGGAACTCTTTACGTCGGTGTGGCAATCCACGCAGGTAAACATGCTGCCGTGGATGGAGTCCTTGAAGGCTTGGGGATCGACATGCAAGCTGACTGGCTTGCCGTTGACTTCGTGGGTGAGCGTGGCATCGCTATGGCAAGCGAGGCATTCGTCAGCGGTTGGTTTCTGGGGTTGCTTGGCGGCGGCGTGAACAGTTCCGGAGGTTAAAAGCAGGGTGAGGGCGATTCCAAGCGCAAAAATATTCCGTGTTGTTCGCGTGGACATGCTCTCACCCGCCAATCTTTCAGAATCGAACGATCTTCGTGCGGCCGCATTCGGGGCCGCCTTTCTTTTCCAGCTACTGCTACTTCTTGGCCAGACCGCGAATGTAAGCGACCAGGTCCTTGATCTCTGTATCTTTCAACTTGCCGTCGTAGGCCGGCATCTTGCCCTTGCCTTTGGTGATGGTCTCCGTCAACTGCGCGTCGGTTTGCTTCTGCACATCGGCGGAGGTGAAATCATGGGCGCCCATCTTCACCCCCACAGCCGAGCCCTTACCGTCGGGGCCGTGGCACGCGACGCATTTTGCTTTGTAGGTTGCGGCCGCATCCTGCGCCACTGCCGATGAAGAGCAGACCGCGATCAGACCGCAAGCCAGCAGGATTACCAGGCCCATTCGAAAAGAGAGATGTTTCACGTTGCTTCCTCCTTAGGAAGATTTTCTCGCAAGATATCACAGAGCAAGAGCGGCCAGTGCCTGCCAGCCTAGGAAGCACGCCTCGTAGTTGGATCGAGCTTCCGTCCTCGCAAGCGTAGGATCACATGCCAGTCAAAGTGGACCTATGGCAGAAGTCACGGGGCCCTGTGATAGAAATCACAGGCATTTCTGCTTTCGATTGTGATGTTTGTCACGAGGCTCCGTGCCATGCCGCACTGCGCTCGGTCGCCCCACAACCTTAGGATCCCGACATGCCAACTCTGTCGAATCCACCCGTCAGCTCTTCCCCCGGCTCTAGCGCTGCCTCGGGATGGACTTCCTCCCAGGCTCCTGCGCAAGCTAGGACGGGATCCAGTCAGGTTCTGAATACTCCCGGGTTTCAGCCGCGCCCGCTGCAAGTGACATGGGAGATGACGCAGGCTTGTGACTGGAAGGCCACGCATGCCCGCGTGACAGCACGCTCGCCCCGGGACAAGAGAGAATTCTCCACGGCCGAAGCCTTTCATCTGGTCGAAGAAGTCGCCGCCATGCACGTGCCTCTGCTCGTGCTGACCGGTGGCGATCCATTGCTCCGCCCGGACCTGTTTCCGGTGATCGAGTTTGCCTCGCGGCGTTCAGTTCGCACGTCGCTCACGCTGCTTCCTACTCCTCTGCTGGACACCCAGGTGATTACGGAGCTGAAGACTTGCGGCTTGATGCGGGTTGCGTTCTGGCTGCACGGTTCTACAGGCGCGTTAGACGACAGCTATTGGCGTGTCCCCGGAGCGCATCACCGCACGCTCGAAGTCGTTGGGTCGTGCCACGAAGTCGGACTCCCAGTGCAGATCAACACGATCATGGCGCGGCGGAACTTCCATGACGTAGATCCCATGATCGAGCTTCTCACCCGTCTCGATGTGGTTTTGTGGAATGTCATCTTCTTCGTCCCGCCGAGCCGGGACCAGGCTGCCGAACTGCTCAATGCTGAAGAGCACGAAGAAGTTTTTGCCAAGCTCTACGCGGCCTCGAAGCGAGTTCACTTCCAGATCAAGACCACCGAGGCCCAGCACTATCAGCGCTATCTTCTGCAACAGCGGGCCCGCGAATCGCGCGGGCGTATGACCGAGATCGACGTGATTACCTGCGCGCCCAAAGGCGTCAGCGATGGCAAGGGCTTCGTGTTCATCAATCACAATGGCGAGGTGTACCCCAGCCGCTTCTTGCCGCTGTCCGCCGGCAACGTCACCGCCCAGCCGCTTTCCGAGGTGTACTGCGATTCGCCATTGTTTGTGTCGCTTCGCGACAGTTCCAAGTTGAAGGGTAGGTGCGGACGATGCCAAGTCCGGAATGTCTGCGGTGGCTCGCGCGCTCGCGCCTACGCAATGACCGGTGACCTGTTTGCCCAGGAGCCCTGTTGCGCCTACGAGCCGTAGGCTGGGATTGTTCCCGGTCGAGCGTTCTTGCTGCTTCCAAGCGTGACTGAAATCACGGGCAGGTGTGATTCAACGTCAAGGGACAGCCACGATGCTATCCGCGTTTCAGGCCGATCCTGCAAACAGGCCCCGAGGCCGTAGCCGTCGGAGTCTTGACTAGGAAGTCATTCGAGCACGTCTAGTGATCTCAATCACTCATCTCTGTGATCACAATCACGCGATCCATTTTGGGAATCTTCCAGAATTGAAGCAAATCGCAGGAGGAACGGGGAGCCCCCGCGATTTCGGTGTGACCTTAATCACGAATCCCCGTGACCCAATACACGGAGTTTCCGCAACAGCTCTGGCATCCTAGCCGCTAATTGAGGTGTCCTATGGCTCAAGACGGTCGCGACATTCTGGAAGTCCTCCAGTTCGAACTGAGCTTTTTGGAAGACGGCGGATACGGACGCTCTCCGCACTCGCCCTGGCGTGCACCTGCCGTTTTTGAGGACTCTCCCATCTGCCCGAATTTCTGCGATCCCGCCCGGCCGCATCCGTGCGAGAGCTGCCTGCTGGAGCAGTTTGTTCCTGAGGGCCAGCGGAATGAGACAGTGCCCTGCCGCTTCATCCAACTCACGAAAGAGGGACAGACCGTGGATGATTTGTATCGCACCGGGAGCCAGGTCGAAATGGAAGAGGCCTTGGCCCGTTGGCTGCGCGCCCAGATTCAAAGGATCAAGCGGGAGCGCGGTCTTTCGCAAGAAGTTGGAGCGGCCTAGATGCCAACTCCCCGACAACGCAGACCGGCTGACGGCGTAACACCCGTTCACCTTTCTGGCGCAATGAAGTCCACAGGTTTCTCCCAAGGAGACGTGAGAATCATGAGTGAAGAGCACGCATATCGAGTAGCAGCATGGTGGACATCCGGCCGCACCGGCCTGGCCAAATCGGATTCCGCCCCCAATGCTATCCACTTCACCGCGCCCACTGAATTCGGCGGTTTAGAAGGCAGATGGACGCCGGAAGAACTCCTGCTCGCCGCTGTCGCGGGATGCTACACCACGACCTTGCGCGCGATCGCAGGCACAGCGCAATTCGACTTTACCGACTTGCAGGTGGAAGCCAGCGGCACGGTGCGCAAATCGGAATCGGGCTACAACTTTACTCAGATCGTGGTTCGACCCAACCTCAAGATTGCGTCGGCCGACGAACGGGATCGAGCGCTCGACTTGCTCAAGCGGGCTGAGAAACTGTGCCTGGTGTCACGCGCCATCGGAACCGCGTTGAAGTTCGAACCTCAGCTGGAAATCACCAAGCCCGCACCCATCGTGTAAGCAAGGACCTAAGCTGAGATGAGAGTCCTCATTGTCGGCAGGGGCGTGGTGGGGACAATTTACGGCTGGGCTTTCTCCCTGGCGGGCATTGACGTCACCCACGTCGTGCGAAAGGAGGGGCTTCGTACCACCGACACCTTGGACCTGTTGGACTTGCGGGTCGGGCATCCTAAGCACGCCCATGTGACCTATACCCCCAAGGCAGTTTCACAGATCAGCCCTTCAGACGGCTTCGACCTCGTAATTGTCGCTACCAAGCACTACCAGGCGGCAGACGCTATCCGCCAATACCTGCCCGATGCACCTCACGCCACCTTTCTATTATTCACCGCCAATTGGGACGGAACGGAGGAGATTGATCGTCTTCTGCCGCGATCTTCGATGCTGTGGGGTTACGCTGCTGCCAGCGGCGGCCCCGATGATCAGGGTGTCCTTGTGGCGACCGTGAACCCCACGGTGCGCCTCGGAATGTTGGAAGGTTCTGATCCGAACAAGTTCAAGGCCGTGACGGAATTATTTCAAGCGGCAGGCTTCACTTTGGACATTAAACCCAAGATCGTCGAATGGCTCTGGGTGCACCACGCGATCAATGCCGGAGGAATAGGAATCTGCCTTTGGGCGGGAGGTATTGCCGAAGCCACGCGGAGTTTTGCGACCTTAAGGCTGGGGACATTGGCCACTCGAGAGGCGTTGGATGTCCTGGTGGCCCGTGGCGTCGACTTGGAACAGTATCCCGACGCGAAAAGTGTTTTGAAAACGCCCGTTTGGCTCGCGGGCCTCGGCGTCATTTATTTCATTCGGTTCACCGAAAAAGGTCGACGCCTTCTCAGGGGAAGTCACTTCGCCAACAGCGCGGAGGAGATGAAGCGCTATTACTTCGATGTGCTCAACACCGGAGAGAGCCTGGGCGTGGCCATGCCACACTTGTCCGCGCTTCGTGAAAAGATCGAGGATTATTCGCCTCGGGCTGCTTGACGCGCTTCCAGCCTAAGGACTACCTCGCTAGAACTTCTAAGATCTTTCGGGGCTAGAATTCCAACACGGCGGAAACCGAAGATGGATCGTCCATCGCATGCAGCCGAAACCCTACCTTCTTGAAGATGGCCTGCGTGGGCAAATTGTCCCGCAAGATTTCGCCAGAAAGTTTCTGAAACTTTTCTTCGCGGGCCACGCGGGCCACGCCGGCGAGCAACTCAGTTCCCAGTCCGCGTCCCTGCCAGCGATCGGAAACCAGCACAGCGGCCTCGGCTTCTGCGCGATTGATCGCGCTGAACCGGCCTACTCCCAGCACTTCGTGTTGCCCCGTCTCAGGATTCTTGCGATCCGCCACCAGCGCAAATCCGCGGTCATAACTGCCAAAACAGATGCGCACCAGTCTCTCGTGCTCCACTCTTGTACTTAGACTCAACGAACAAAAATACCGCAAGTACACGCTGCGCTCGGAAAGCGTCGTGTGGAACTGCACCATGAGCGGCTCGTCTTCCGGGCGGATCGGCCGGATCGTCACCTCAGTGCCATCTTTCAATCGCCATTCCCAAACGTACTGCGCCGGGTATGGCCGGATGCTGGGACGCGGCAATTGCTCGGCCCGCACCGTGGAATCATGTACTACAACGCGCGCATCGAGCGCCAGTAACTGCTCCGGCGTCGCCAGCAGCGGATTGATGTCGATCTCCTTAATCCATGGCTGCTCCATCACGAGCTGGCTGAACCGCACCAGCAGACCTTCCAGCGCGGTGAGGTTGACGGGCTTGCGCCCGCGCACGCCCTGCAGCGCGGCGAAGATTCGCGTGTGCTCCATCAATCGCTGCGCCAGCGTGGTGTTCAGCGGCGGCAGCCCCAGGGCGTGATCGCGATAGACCTCCACCATCACTCCGCCCGAACCAAACAGGATCACTGGTCCAAACTGTGGGTCTACGCTGCTGCCCAGAATCAACTCGTATCCATCGCGCCGCACCATCGGCTGTACGGTGACTCCGGCAAAGTGTTCCGCGCCCGCCTTCTCCGCGACCGACGCCTGAATCGCGTGGTACGCGCCTCGCACCTGTTCTGGAGTCTGCAACCTCAAGCGAACACCATCCACATCGGTTTTGTGCGCGATGGTGTTGGACAGCAACTTCAGCACTACCGGATATCCAATCTCCGATGCGCAGGCAAGCGCTTGCTCTTCGTTTTCCGCGATGCGCGTTTCCACCACCGGAATTCCGTAGTGGCTGAGCAGTTGCTTCGCTTCAAACTCATTGAGCATCGTCCGGCCGGCACCGCGCACCTGCTGCACAAATTCAATGACTTTGCGGCGCGCGTCGGCCGCCGGTTCCGCTCCTTCCACCAGGGCCGGAGTTTCATAGAGACCGCGCAGGTTGTAGGTATAGCGCCACATGTAGGTGAAGGCGCGAGCGGCAGTGTCCGGATAAGAGAAAGTCGGAATGCCGGACGTGTTGAGAATCGCAGTGCCCTCCGCGACTCCGTCGCCGCCCATCCAACTCGCCAGCACCGGCTTGCCCGAGCTGTGCGCGTACGGCTTCATACGCTCCGCCACTTGCGTCGGATCGGCCAGTCCCTGCGGCGCAATGATGGCCAGCAATCCATCGCTTCCCGGATCTTTGGACGCGATGTCGACCGCTCTCACGAAGCGCTCCGCGTCCGCGTCCGCCAGCACATCCACCGGATTTGCGTGGCTCCAGTGCGAGGAGAGGAAGCTGTCGAGTTCGTTCAGCGACTGTGTCGACAACACGGTAAGCTTTCCGCCGGTCGCCATCAGCGAATCGGTCGCCAGCACGCCGGGACCGCCGGCGTTGGTCACGATCGTGAGCCGCGGGCCGCGCGGCCGCGGCTGTTTGCTCAAGACCTCGGCCATATAAAAAAGGTCCGCGATATTCTGCACCCGCAGCACGCCGCATCTCCGGAACGCCGCCTCCAGAACATCGTCACTTCCGGTCAATGCTCCGGTGTGCGATGCTGCTGCGCGCGACGCCGCTTCCGAGCGTCCTGCCTTGATGACGATGATGGGTTTGCTGAGCGCGATCTCGCGTGCGGCCGAAAGAAACGAGCGCGCATCTCCCACCGACTCCATGTAGAGCAGGATGCTCTTCGTATGCGGATCGTCCCCGAAGTGATAAATGAGATCGCCCCAGCCCACGTCGAGCATGGAGCCGGTCGAAACGATCGCACTGAAGCCAACGTGCTCCTTCTGACTCCAGTCGAGAATCGCTGTCTGCAATGCGCCGCTCTGGCTCAGGAATGCGACGCTGCCCTTCTGCGGCATGGCCTTCGCAAACGTCGCGTTGAGTCCAATCGTCGGATTCATGAACCCCATGCAATTGGGCCCAATCAAACGCAGACCTCCGCGGGAAGAGCCTCGGCGCAGGTGTTTCTGAATTTCTTCTTCCAGCAAGGCGCCGTCGTGGCCCTGCTCGCGGAATCCCGCCGAGATCACTACCGCCGATCTCACCCCGGCGTCGACACACTCCCCAATGATTTGGGGCACAGTCTGCGCCGGCGTTACGACTAGCGCCAGATCGACTCCGCCCGCGATGTCTCCGATGTGCTGGTGTGTCTTGATCCCGAGAACTTCGCCGCGGCTCGGAGTGACGGCGTAGAGCTTGAGGGGGAACCTGCTTTCCAGCAGATTCGCAAGTACGCTTCTGCCGACGGTCCCGGAACGATCTGTGGCCCCAATCACAGCAGCTGACCGAGGCAAAAAGAGCGACTCGAGTCCCGGCCGCCGGGGCGCTGCGGTGAAGAGCTTGTCGACAGGCGACGGCACGGAGGGGCTTGTTACTTCGTTCACAGATTCCTCCCGCTAACGCGGATGCTCCCATTTTTTCATAACTTTAGAGAGAGCGCGTGTGCGGCTTTCACGTACACAAACCCCATGTTCCCACAGTTTTCTTTGCCCGTCTGTGATCCTGATATGTCGTTGATCACGACGGTCCGTGACGGTGATCACAATCGAAAATCCGGTGCTACAATTGATCGAAAGGGAGGTGCTGCTTCATGCGCGCCCCTTATGGACTAAATATTCTTGATAACTGCCTCTCGTGTCCGGTAAGAGAAGAACATCTTTTTTGTAATCTTTCAGTACACGCCGGACAACGCCTCAACGACATCAAATCCACCGCCGTCTATCCCAAGGGAGCCATGCTCTTCATCGAAGGGCAGCAACCACGTGGCGTGTTTGTGCTCTGTGCCGGGAAGGCAAAACTCTCCACTTCTTCCCGGGAAGGCAAAACCATCATCACGAAAATCTCAGAGTCTGGAGACATTCTCGGCCTGAACGCGGTCGTTTCCAACCGACCGTACGAAGTCACTGCCGAGATGATGGAGCCTGGCCAGGCTAATTTCATTCCCCGCGATTCGTTGCTGCAGTTTCTGAAGGACCATGGGGAAGTGGCCTTGCGCGTCGCCGAACAGTTAAGCCGCAACTACTACACCGCCTACGAGGAGATCCGCACTCTGGGTCTTGCTACCTCGCCGTCGGAAAAGTTTGCCAAGCTTCTGCTGTCCTGGTCGACCAAGGCCGGGCAAAACGACGGTTCCACGCAGGTCAAGCTTACGCTGACCCACGAGGAGATTGCCGAGATCATCGGGACCACGCGCGAAACTGTCAGCCGCCTGTTTTCCGAGTTCAAAAAGAAACAGCTGCTGCAACTCAAGGGATCGACCCTTGTGATCCGCAATCGGCCGGCACTGGAAAAAATCGTCCAGTCCTGATTGGACGATGAGGCGGTGAGACGATGTCGCCGGGAGATCCGCTCTCCACGGCGCGCTCCGCTTTTTATCCTGCAACCGTCAATACCGGACACGGCGCGTTTCGTACTATCTCGTGCACAGCGGCCCATGGAACATGCGCGGCCGCTCGCGCTAAGCCCGTCCGGGTCGCGCCCATCACGATCAAATCGACCTTGAATTTGCTGACTGCAGTCAGGATTCCCTCCGGCAGGAAGTCGGTTCCCACAACGTATTCGGGCTCCTGATCCAAGCCAGTTTCCGCGGGCAGACACTCTCTCAGTTGCCTAAGCGCCCGCTTGCGCGATGCTCCCTCCCATTCCTCGAGCTCGTCGGCTGCCGCCACCGCCGGTGCGTAGGCCGACAGGCTCCCGGTGGTCGCAGGCATGGGCGGAATCATGTGCAACAGGATCAGCTTTGCCTGCTGCGCCGTGGCCAGTGCCAACGCCAGAGGCAGGGCTTTCGCAGATGCTTTGCCAAAATCGGTCGCAAACAGAATCCTGTGAAACCCAGGTCCATGTGTAATCGCAGCGATGTCTGCCTTAGGACCAATCGTCATCACCGGGCACTGCGCCACGCGCAACAGTTCCTCCGCCACGGAGCCCAGCGCCAGCTTCTGCAGACCTCCGCGCCCTCTTGTGCCGATGACCAGCAGGTCGACGGCTCCCTCCGCGATCACCGTTGTCACCGCTTCTGCGACCGGCCCGTGTTTGACCACGACCGACTCGACGTTCGGCATGGGACCTAGCTCGTCCACCAGGGCCCTGATCCGCCGTTCTGCGTCGATGCGCGCCACGTCGAGTTCTGGCGGGTTCTCCAGAGCCGCGTACTTCCAGTCGGTTTGCAACACATGAATCACCGACAAACGCGCGTGGTTTTCCACTGCCAGCACCAGTGCGTCGCACAGCGCTCGCCGCGAGGCTTCCGAAAAATCTGTGGCCACGAGGATGTGCCGGAAGGCCGCACTTCTCTTTGGTGTTACTGGGGTCTTCAATTCTGCGAATGTCATACGACCTCCTTTACAACACGGACTTCACTTATCTTCACGGCCGGCAGATGCGGTCCGCGCCCGCGGCCTTCTTCTTCTCAGCCCATTGTTCGGTGCGGCCGGCGGCGGGAGTGTCACCGCTTTGACGGGGAGGTGCACCAGCTTTACCTGCGTTCCACCCCAGATCAATTTCATTTCTTTCGAGCATTGGGCGCAAAGCCAGAATCGCTCTTCCAGCGCCGGATTCAGCATTTGCGTCGCGATCTGTACTTCCGGGGTGGGAGCCAGGTAGAAGATCTTCCCCTCGTGGAGATATCGAAATATCTCGGAACACTCGGGATTGGCGCACTTCGACAGCATGGCGTACTCCTGCCAGCCGTACATTCAAAATGCTATTCCCAATCTGCCAGGAGTGAGGTGACGGCAGATACCAAACAGGGTGACCTTCATCACCATCCCTCGATCCATGTGCAGGTTGACTGCACCTCAAATGGGAGTCCCGGAATCCAGGTTGTGGGAATTTTAGAAGTTGCGGTCGCTGACTCTGAATAACGGGACCAAACGCTCGTGCAGTGCCTCGATCGCATGAAACAGTTCGGTGAGCCCACCGGTTCCAAAATCGACTTCCAAAGACTGCAGATCGATGGTCAGATCTTTCGCGATCTGCGTGGCGCGGCGGACCCGGTCCTCTGACAACGTGCTCATTGCCGAATATGGATCGCGACTCTGTTGCTGCAATCCGACCCACATCTGGGCTACCCGCGCCGTCTGTCGCATGCTGTCGACCGCGTTGCGGAAATCGCTCAGGATGCGGGGAGAAAAGTCGCCGGAGACGATAAGTTGTTCCAAAGCCTTCAGTTCCTCAGTAGTCCTCTGCAATCGTTCCGCAATCGACCGGCTGTTTGCCTGATTCTTGTGGGAGTCCATAAATCCAGCTCGCGTTCTGTCCGCCCCGCATTGGAGGCTCTCTCTGAGCCTGAGAGTTGTCAGGGACGGAGCCCTGCTCACCTGTTCTTCATCGGCTAGCTCGCCAGAAAACTTCAGTGCCCCGCCGGTTTAAACTACAATCGCTCCGGAGACGAACATGGGAAGGACATTTCTGGCGAGACTCACTGCGGTTTTCCTGATAAGCGGATTGGTGCAGGTTGGCGCAGCGCAAGCAGTCCAGACGAGCGCGAAGCCGGAGAGCCCAAGCGATGCCGAGATGGCCGAACGTGTACGCCAGGAGTTCCGCCATGCCTGGGAGGGCTACAAGCAATACGCTTGGGGCCACGACGCGCTCAAGCCGCTAAGCAAGAGCTATCACGATTGGTATGGTGTGCCTCTGCTCATGACGCAGGTAGACGGTCTGGACACGATGATCGTGATGGGCCTGAACGACGAGGCAACGCAGACGCGCGAATACATCGTCAAGAATCTGTCGTTCGACCGCGATATTTACGTCAAGAATTTCGAAATCACAATCCGTCTGCTCGGCGGCCTGCTCAGCAGCTACCAACTGACCGGCGACAAGCGTTTGCTCGCGCTGGCCGACGACCTTGGCACGCGGCTGTTGCCCGCCTTCAATTCTCCGACAGGAATGCCGTATGTATATGTCAACCTGAAAACCGGCGCGGTTCGCGGCGAGGTGACGAATCCCGCCGAGGTGGGCACGCTGCTGATCGAGTTCGGCACACTGAGCAAGCTGACTGGGAAACCCGTTTACTATGAGAAAGCCAAGCGCGCTCTGGTCGAACTCTACAACCGGCGCTCGCCCATCGGCCTCGTCGGATCGAGTATCAACGTGAAGACCGGCCAGTGGACCGATCCCGTCAGCCACATCAGCGGCGGCAGCGACTCCTATTACGAATATCTGCTGAAGGCGTGGCTGCTGTTCGACGACAAAGACTGCGAGCGCATGTGGAAGTCGAGCATCGAGGCGGTGAACAAGTATCTCGCCGACCAGGAGCCGACCGGCTTCTGGTACGGACAGGCGAACATGAATACCGGCGCCCGTGAAGGCACCAATTTCGGCGCGCTAGACGCGTTCTTCCCCGGCACGCTGGCTCTATCAGGCGATCTCGATCGCGCAGGGAAACTGGAAAACTCGGCTTACAAGATGTGGACGACCTTCGGCATCGAACCGGAAGAAATGAACTACATGACGATGAAGATCGCCTACGACGGATACGCGCTGCGTCCCGAGATCATCGAGTCCGCGTATTATCTCTACCACTTCAAGAAAGACCCGCGTTACCGCGAAATGGGGCGAACGTTCTTCGATAGCCTGACGAAATACTGCCGCACCGACGTCGGCTACGCCGCACTGAGCGACGTTGAGAAGAAAACAAAAAAGGACGAGATGGAAAGTTTCTTCTTCGCCGAGACCCTCAAGTATTTGTATCTGCTCTACGCCCCACCCGACACCATCGATCTGAGCAAGGTCGTGTTTAATACCGAGGCCCATCCCATCCGAAAAACATGGTAGCCGCGAAGGATCATGTCCCGAAACATTATTTCCCGAAAGATCATGGCAAGATGACCCAAATCCGCTGCGCCGCCCTCCTCTTTGACATGGACGGAGTCCTCATCAACTCCACTCCCGCCGTAGCGCGCGTCTGGCGCCGCTGGGCCATCGAGCACGGATTCAATCCCGAAGAAGTGGTCGCGCGGGCCCACGGTCGTCCCAGTCTTACCACCGTTCGCGAATATCTTCCCAACGCCGACCACGAGGCCGAGAACCGCGAAGTCGAGCGGCGCGAGATCGAAGACCTCGAAGGCGTGGTCCCGCTCCCCGGCGCGCTCGACCTGCTCGCGAGTCTTCCCGGCGACCGCTGGACCATCGTCACTTCCTGCACGCGCCCCCTCGCAGAAGTCCGCATCAAGGCCGCCGGTCTGCCGCTGCCGAAGAAACTGATTACCTCCAACGACATCACGCACGGCAAGCCGCATCCCGAGCCGTATCTGAAGGGCGCTTCCATCCTCGGATTTCCACCCGAGGAATGTATTGTCCTCGAAGATGTCCCCGCCGGAGTCCGTGCAGGCAAAGCCGCTGGGGCGAACGTGATTGCATTCACCACGACGGTCCAGGATTCTGTGTTAAAAGAAGCCGGCGCCGACTGGATCTTGAACAACTGCTCCGACATTCGCGTGCTCGATCACAGCAAGAGTCTAAAACTGGAAGTTCGCAGTGTTCCATGAGTCCTCTGTGATCTCTGTGTCCTCTGTGGTTGTTCCTGTGTTGTTTTGCGAAAGGTGAAATTCATGAAACGCCCTACTCTGCTTATTACTGTCATCCTTCTCCTCTGCTCGACGCTCTTTGCACAATCCAAACCCTCCGCCGACATCGACAAGCGCGTCGACGCTCTCCTCTCCCAGATGACGCTCGAAGAAAAGATCGACTACATCGGCGGCATCAACGATTTCTACATCCGCGCTATCCCGCGCCTCGGCGTTCCCGCCCTGCGCATGTCCGACGGTCCACTCGGCGTGCATGACTACGGCCTCACCACGGCCTATCCCGCGGGAATCGCCCTCGCCGCCTCCTGGGACGCCGACCTTGCCCTCCGCGTCGGCGCCTCGATGGGCAAGGACGCCCGCGCACGCGGCGTCCATTTCATTCTCGGTCCCGGTATGAACATTTATCGCGCCCCCATGTGCGGACGCAACTTCGAATACCTCGGCGAAGATCCTTTCCTGGCGTCGCGTATGGCAGTCGGCCTCGTCGAAGGCATTCAGAGCCAGCAGGTGCTTGCCACCATCAAGCACTACGCTGCCAACAATCAGGAGTTCGAACGCAACAAACTCAGCTCCGACCTGGACGAACGCACTCTGCGTGAAATCTATCTCCCCGCGTTCGAAGCCGCAGTCCGCGAAGGCAAAGCCGGCGCCGTCATGGACTCCTACAATCTCGTCAACGGCGTCCACTCCACTCAGAACCATCACATCAACGTCGACATCCTCAAACACGACTGGGGATTCAATGGCATCGTCATGTCCGACTGGGACGCCACCTACGACGGCGTCGCCGCCGCCAACAATGGCCTCGACCTCGAGATGCCTGCCGGCCGCTTCATGAATAAGGCGACGCTGATCCCCACCATCAAGGAAGGCAAAGTCTCCCAGGCCACCATCGACGACAAAGTCCGCCGCATTCTCCACAAGGCAATCGAATACGGATTCCTCGACCGTCCGCAGACCGACACCGGCATCCCGCTCTATAGCCAAGAGGGCAGGGAAGCCGCGTTGCAGGAAGCGCGCGAAGGCATGGTCCTTCTGAAGAATGACCACAACATTCTTCCTCTCGACAAAACGAAGCTGAAGACCATCGCCGTGATCGGCCCCAATGCATACCCGTCCGTTCCTGGGGGCGGTGGCAGTTCGCAAACGAAGCCCTTCAACTCCGTCAGCTTTCTTGAAGGTGTCAGCAACTATCTGGGAAGCAGCGTCAAAGTGCTCTATGACGTCGACCTTCCTCCGCTCAACGATGTCTTCGACCATTCCGAATTCGTCGTCTCACCCGGCGGCGAGCGCGGCCTCAAAGGCGAGTACTTCGACAACGAAGACCTCAAGGGCGCGCCCGCGATGGTCGTGGTTTCGCCGCATGTCAACTTCAATTGGGGAGACGACAGTTTCGCGGAGGGCCATCCCACGGATCATTTCTCCATCCGCTGGACCGGCTACTTCATTCCCACCAAGACTGACGACTACAAATTCCTGAGCTCCGCCGACGACGGTGTCCGTCTCTTCATCGACGATCAGCAGGTCATCAACGACTGGCAACCTCACTCCGAGACTTTGGATACCTACGCTGCGCACTTCGAAGCCGGCCGCGCCTACAAGATTCGCTTCGAGTACTTCGAAAGCGTTGGCGGCGCGCGCGCCGGTTTCGGCGTAGTCGCAGCTGGAGAAGCCGTTGGACGCGAGACGAAAGCTCTTGCCGCCAAGTCTGACGCCGTCATTATTTGTGTGGGTTTCGATCCCAACACCGAGGGCGAAGGCTCCGACCGTACCTTCGCTCTTCCGGGTGGTCAGGACGAACTCATTCGCCAGATCGCCAGCGTGAACAAGAATTTGATCGTCGTCCTCACTGCCGGCGGAAATGTCGATATGACCAAATGGATCGACAGCGTCCCTGCCCTGCTCCACGCCTGGTATCCCGGACAGAAAGGCGGCACCGCGCTCGCCCAGATTCTCTTCGGCGAATACAGCCCCTCAGGAAAATTGCCCGCATCGTTCGAACGCCGCTGGGAAGACAATCCAACCTACAAAAGCTATTACCCAGCTCCCGGCGAAATGGCCGTGAAATATTCCGAAGGCGTGTTCCTCGGCTATCGCGGCTACGACAAATCCGGCGTAAAGCCGCTCTTCTCCTTTGGCTTCGGACTCTCCTACACGAAGTTCGCGTACAAGAACATCTCCGTTTCATCTGCACAGGGAAATCTGAGCCAGCCAGTGAAGGTTTCCTTCGACGTCACCAACACGGGCACGCGACTAGGCGCCGAGGTTGCCGAACTATACGTCGGCGATTCGCACGCAAGAGTTCCGCGCCCCGTCAAAGAACTGAAGGGCTTTGCACGCGTCAATTTGAAGCCCGGCGAGACGCGCCGCATTACTCTGACGCTCGATCGCCGCGCTTTCTCGTATTACGACGTGGATAAGAAAGACTGGGCAGCCGACCCGGGTAAGTTTGAAATCCTGGTCGGTGGCTCGTCCGACAACCTTCAACTGCGAGCAAGTTTCATGCTGGAGCCCTAGTCGAAAATCAGCCTCAGTTCGGAGTAAACTTGCCACACGCCCCGAGCACTCGAGAGTCAGGAGGAAACCTCATGAAACACAGGCTGATGATCCCCTTCGTCAGTTTGCTCGTACTCGTTACTCTGGGCGCCGCCCAGGACGCTCAACGCGACCAACCCTCTGCCAAATCCCAGGAGCGAATCATCAAAGAAGTTCGCCATGAACTGCTGATGCTCCCCTACTTCGGCGTCTTCGACTACATCGCCTACAAAGTGGACGGCTACAACGTCACGCTGCTCGGTCAAGTCGTTCGTCCCGTCCTCAAATCCGACGCCGAGAACGCCGTGAAACACATCGAAGGCGTCGAGAAGGTCGATAACCAGATCGAAGTTCTTCCGCCTTCCCCCATGGACGACCGTATTCGACGGCGGCTGTTCCGTGCGATCTACGGCTATCCGGCGCTGGAGAGGTATGCTCTCGGCGTGCAGAAGCCGATCCGCATCATCGTCAAGAATGGTCACGTGACCCTGGAAGGCGTTGTGGATAACGATGGCGACAAGAATCTCGCTGGCATTCGCGCCAACGGCGTCTCCGGTACTTTCTCCGTGACCAACAACCTGCAAGTCGTGAAGCCGTAGAGCAAGCCGAATTTTCACAAGAGGTCCTCTCGCTTTTCACGAGGCGGCGCTCTTCGTCGTAGTTTCCTTCCTCGATACTCTCGCCTCGCGCCTTAAGTTCTCCTCCCGCGTATAATGCTCGCGGATTCGACTCCCACCCCAGAGGAGCAATCGGAGGAACACCATCATGAGTCTTCATGCCATGAACCGCCGCACCTTTCTCGAAACCGCGGGCACCGTCACCGCTGCCACTCTGCTGACGAGCCGTCTCGGTTGGGCCGCTGGTGACCACAAGATTGATAAGGTCGGCGTGCAGCTCTACACCGTGCGCGACCAGATGAAAGCCGACTTTGAGGGCACCATCGCCAAGGTCGCACAGATCGGCTACAAGGAAGTCGAATTCGCCGGATACTTCGGCCGCACCGCCCAGCAAGTGCGTGCCGTGCTCGACAAGAACGGTCTCTCCGCGCCTTCCACCCACGTGCAATACGACGAGCTCGACGAGAAGTTTCCCTCGGTCATCGAAACCTCCAAGACCATCGGCATGGATCACATTGTCTGCCCCTGGATCCCCGAGGAACTCCGCAAGTCTCCCGATATCTGGAAGCAAGCCTCCGAGAAATTCAACCGCTGCGGAGAGCAGACCAAGAAAGCCGGCATTCAGTTCGCCTATCACAATCACTGGTTCGAATTCCTTTCCGTCAACGGCAAGCTTCCCTACGACGAACTTCTCCACGCCTGCGACGCCAATCTGGTGAAGATGGAACTCGATCTTTGCTGGATCACCGTCGGCGGCAGCGACCCGCTCAAGTACTTTGACCTCTATCCCGGACGCTTCCCGCTCGTGCACGTCAAAGACATCAAGAAACTGCCGCCCGTCACGCAAGCCGGGACGCAGGACTTTGGCAGCTCTCTTAAAGACATGACCGAAGTCGGGAGCGGCATCATCGACTGGAAAAAGATTTTCGCGCAGTCCGACAAGGCGGGAATCAAGCACTACATCGTCGAACACGACAATCCAAAACAGCCATTCGACAGCATCAAGACCAGCTACGAATACTTGAACAAGCTGCGCTGGTAGATCTCGCTTCGATGCCTGGTTTTGGCTCGTCGTCGCGAGCGCCGCCACAGATCGGCATGGTTCGCGCCGCGAGGGTTTCGCAGCCGTGGGGACACGTACCGAAGTAACGAGCGCCTGCGGACTCTCTTGTGTCAGTTTGGAGAGAGTGGCGAGATCAAACAACGGCGGCTACATCGATTGGGACGAGGGACGCGAAGGCTACACCAGCACGCCGTCCAAATACATTCCCGTAGTCCCCGTGCAGAAGCCTGCCAAAAGAGCCACTGGACAACGTCATCTGCTGACTATTCGTGGAGAAGAGCGCCTGGGAAGCTTAGTCGCAGCTGCCGGAACCATCTGGGCAGTGTATGTTGCAACCGTAGACTACAACAATCTCTGGCGCATGCAGATCATGCCGCCGGGCCCGGTAGAGATTTGTGCCCTGGGGATTCTGGCCTGGCTCCACGGCAAGTGGCGCCGGTCCACCAAAGTCGACTGAGCGGCAGCAACGTTCGCCAAAACGAGCAAGCTCAGCAGGCCGATTCCAATAAACACTGCAGCTCATCTTTTCCCGAACGGATCTTCCAGCGACACCGTCTGTGGCGTGAACAGTTCCGCACCGTTCTCTGTGATGTGCATGTCGTCTTCGATCCGGATGCCGAACTCGCCCCGAATGTAAATGCCCGGCTCATTGCTGGTGGTCATGTTGGCCTGCAGCTTGACCGGATTGCCGCGCACAAGATAAGGCCACTCGTGGCCATCCATGCCCATGCCGTGGCCCAGGCGATGGGTGAAGTATTTGTAGTCCGGTCCGTACCCTGTGTCGGTGATCACTTTGCGCGCCGCCGCATCCACCGCGCCGCACTCCGCACCCGGACGCGCGGACGCCAGCGCCGCCGACTGCGCGCGGAGCACAATGTCGAAGACGCTCTTCATCTTGTCGGAGGCCTTGCCAAGAACGTACGTGCGCGTGATGTCGGACTGATATCCCTCGACCGCACATCCGCCATCCATCAGAACGATCGTGCCCTCGTGCACCGCCTGCGGCGTCACCGAACCGTGGGGAAATGCCGAGAACTCGCCGACCTGCACATCCGCGCCGCCGGGAAAGCCCAACTGTTCGTGCGCCTTCTGCACGAGCGCTTGCAGTTGCGGTTGCGTCATTCCGTCTTTGACGGCCAGATACGCCGCCTCGTAGGCCGCGAGCGTCACGTGCGCTGCCAAGCGCATGAGTGCGATTTCGTTGGCGCTCTTGATCATCCGGCAGCCGGCGGTCACCGGAGTCGCGCTCACGATTGTGGCCTGCGGCGCAGCATTGGCAATACCATTCGCGAAGACGAAGCGCACTGTCTCTTCGATCCCGAGCTGGCCGCTGGCGATGCCGCGTTCTTTCAGTCCCTGCGCGACGCGCTGGTACGGGCTTTCGTCCTCCTGCCACACGCGCACATCGGCCTGCTCGCCATCCGGGGAGTTGGCGATCTGCTCGCGCGCCCGTCCCTCTTCAAACGCCGGACACACGTAGAACGCCGCGCCCTTGGCCGGGAGGACCAATGCGAACGTGCGCTCCCCGCCCCACCAGCGGATACCGGTGAAGTAACGCAACGACGTGCCTTCCATCAGCACGATGGCGTCGAGCGCATTCTCGCTCGTCAGTTTGCGGGCGCGCTCCTGACGTTCGTGGCGCTCTTCCCGCGTGATGGGCGTGGCCTCGCTCTTGCTAGACTTCAGTCGGGCCAGCGATGGCGGCAGGGAAGCCTCGTCCGCACCCTCCACTGCAGCCGCGACCAGAGAAGACGAACCTATCGCCGCTCCCGCCGCTACACTGCCCACTTCAAGGAATCGTCGCCGCGAGATCATGAACCCTCCCAGATCGGGGAATGCAATCCGGCCATTATAGGGGGATTTTGCGATTCTCGAATATCGATGGCGGACGCGGGCAGTCTCACGAGCATTACCACGAAGGACACGAAGTCACACGAAGGAAGCAGATGCCGAGAATCCCTTCGTGATCCTTCGTGTCCTTCGTGGTTCAAGCACTTCGATTCTGATTTTCATATATACCTACTATAATATACGTACAACAATATACGTACTTACCAAAGGGGATTCTGACCGCCCAAAAGCTGCCTTGCTTGTCACCCAGGATGCCCTTTCCGGGGCCGGAAACGCCCCTGGCGTCGACGATCGATTCGGGGATCAAGGGAGCCTTCGTCCGCGCAAAAACTAATCGTCCTGGAGCCTCCCAGGGCCCTCCTACGACTTTTCAACCACTTGCACGAAGACTCAATGACTTACGGAAGATGCTATGTTGGACTACTTCGTTTCTTGCCTCGCACACCTTCATGGAATCCGGTTTCCAATGCGCTGCCTGCGGAGAATGGAACACGACTTCCGTCGACGAGTCCGCTGGGCGCAGGCAGAGTTACATCGAAGATTGCCAGGTTTGCTGCAAGCCGAATGTTCTGCGCGTGGAGTATGACATTTCATCGCAGGAATTCTTTATCGGCGCGGAGCTGGAATAGGGAAGCGGGCTTCGGGACCTCAGACCTCAGACCTCAGACCTCAGACCTCAGACCTCAGACCTCAGACCTCAGACCTCAGACCTCAGACCTCAGACCTCAGACCTCAGACCTAGATCCTCTCCCTGGAATCTTTCACCACTTGGTCGAGGGTCCGACGTCTGACGTCCGAAGTCCCAAGTGCTCGCGCTCGTCCACAGGTCGCGCTATAGTTGGCTGCTCGCTACAGGGCAGGGCCCAGGCACAGAGAGGACTGATCGCAATGACTACAGGGTACAGCGCGGGCAGAATGGTCGCTCACAACATGGTGACCACGCAGTTTGAGATTGACGGCTTTCGCGTGACGCGCACGCTGGGAGTGGTGCGCGGCATCGTGGTGCGTTCGCGGTCGATTTTCGGAACCATCGGCGCTGGGCTACAGACACTGGTCGGCGGCAACATCACGCTGCTCACCAACCTGTGCGAGAAGACGCGCCAGGAAGCATTTGATCTCATGCTGCAGCACGCCGCCGAGTTGGGAGCGAATGCCGTGGTCGGCGCACGCTACGACGCCACCGAAGTGATGCAGGGCGTCACCGAAGTGCTGGCCTACGGGACGGCCGTGTTCGTGGAACCCGCGAAATGAAAACCACGGAGGATACGGAGGACGCAGAGTGAAGGGAACAAGACCACGCGGGAAGCGAGCGGAAGCGACTCCCAGCGGAATCTCGGTGACCTAACTTCCCCCGCGCCCCTGGCGTCTTCCGCGGTTTTCATCTTTTGTTTTGCTCACTCTTTGTAGAAGAAACCTGCGACGAGCGCTGCAAGGATTGCGCCCAGCCACATCTCGATCATCCAGCCAAAGGGAAGGGCGCGGCCGACAGCAGACCATGTGGCCTGCGCGAAGTTCTCCGGGAAACCGGCAAAGAAGCCAACCACGAATCCGATCTTCAGAGCCGTGCCGGGACCGGGTCCCAGGCCCTGACGCGCCCAGGCGTACAGATGCGCGACCGCGATGGCCAGGATAAATACGAGCACGGTCCACTGGGCTACGAAGTAGGGGTAGCGCGGGGTTTTGAGGAAATGCCCAGCATTCTGGGCCACCACATAGCGCGCACCGGTGATAAACCGATACACAAAAAAACTCCACAGGTTCCAGACCACGCCTCCCGCCAAGCCGCCCAACCAGATTCTGCCTCTATTGAGTGCCATATCGCCTCCTTGATGGTGCGTTGAGAACAGGGCCCGTAACGGTATGCGCGGAAGTGTACACCAAATCGTTAGCCAGCGAACTGCCGGGCTCCCCGGCAACATCGCTTTGCGCCGCCTTCCAATGTGTTTGGGGTTTTAAGCGCGAGACTTTCTGATCCAGAATCCAATCCCGGCGAAGATCGAAAGGATGAGGAGTATTCCTATGGACTCCCCGAGCATATAGGGTAGCTGCCACGCTGCGAACAGCGCGAGGAAAACGACCATCACCAGCCACAGAACCGCAGGAAGGATCATCAAGACCTTCGTGACACCGCTGAAGAGGGGCTTATCCTTTGGCGTGCGCGCGATGAGAACGGCCAACATAACTCCGAGAATTAGCGTGGGCAGTGTGGCAGCCATCAGCGCCTAGTCGGACCATTCAATTCGTGTTTCAGCCTTGGGGCGACCCATCCTACCACCTTCAAGGTTGCCGACTTGCTGGACCACTATCAGGAAGGTGTGTTTCAACATTTCGTCCTGCCACGTGTTCCGATACGTGATCGCGAACTTTTGACCGTCTGTCACCAAGGCAGCCGTGGGAGCGCATGCCGCGTCAGGTCTGTTCTGCCAGGCCTGACGCAGCGCTGCTTCCGGTACTCTTGGACTAATCACACCGCTTGCCTGCATGTTTTCGTTGCCTATCATCAGTTGAAATGGTAGCCCGGTTTTCGCCTTTGTCAAACCGCACGCTGCGCGCCAAGGTCGATCGCGGGCGATACGACCGGCTCTGACCTAAGCCGCGGTGGAGAGCCCGTGAGCCGAGAGCTGCGCCTGGAAGTGGCGCGCCGCCTGCTCCTCGTTGCAGTTGAGCAGGCCGCTGATCCGTATTTGCGGGTCTTCCCCGTCCTTCGCGTCGGTCCTTGTCAGTCGGTACTCCATCTCAAGCCCATTGACGCGCTGCTTGATCGGCTCCGCCAACCGCAGATTGGGGATTCCCGAGATGAGTCTCCGCAGCAGCATTTCTTCAGCCTTGGGTTCCATGTCTTGGCCCTCCATAGCCGGATTTGACCCCATCGGGGCCTAGGAGTCAATTGGAGGGCACGGATATTTCGGGGCTCTAGTCGAGCCGGATGTAGGCTGGCTCGTCCAAAGGCCTTTCGCCGTCGTCCTGGCGCACCTTAGGCATTCGCCGACGGATCTGTGCATTTGCCTGTGAGCGGCGCGAAAACCCAGATTTATCCGCCCGATCCTATCTTTTCCACAAGAAAATCCGCGCCAGTCGCGGAGATCAAGAGAAATCGTAGCGAATGAATAGCGAAAGAACCTTGAGCATAAACACAACTGCTTGTGGTCCTCCGATTGGTTAACCACAAGCCTTCGTATTTTCCAGAATCAGTTCGGGAGTGGGACCGTCACCTTCAAGTTTCTTCTTGACAATAAACGACTTACGGCTAAGATGTGGTACAAAGTGGTACAAAGTAGAACGAAGAGTAAGGCCGTGGGAGCCAGGAGCTGAAAACGAGGAGCCGGTGGGAAACCGACCCAAAAGCACGACAAACAGCCCGAATCGCCCGACCTGGATCGAACTTTGCGCCGCTTTTACCTCCCTTGTTGCTGTCGTTAAGGTTGCGTGCCAAGCGAGCCTATTCGCAATCTCGCAAAAAGCGCGAGATTGTTCGCGCGGCACGCCCAGATCCTTCGGACGCAAAAGCAGCGTCCTCGGGATGACAGATCGAGAAATTACACATGTTTCGCGGCAATCATCCAACCCGGGTCGACGAAAAAGGACGGCTCAAGGTCCCGGCCGAGTTCAAGCGGGTGATCGACGAGAAATACGGAACGCAATTTTACATCACAAGTCTGGATGGCAAGGTTGCTCAAGTGTATCCCTTCGAGGAATGGGAGCGGATCGAGCAGAAGCTGGCCGGGCTCTCCAATTTCAATCCTACGAAGAAGAGATTTCTGGATCGGACGAACTACTACGGGCAGCAGGTCGAGATGGACGGGCAGGGGCGGTTGTTGCTGCCGCAGTTGCTGCGCGAAGCGGGACAGATCAAGGGCGAGGTAGCGGTTCTGGGCAACTTGACTTATCTCGTGGTCAGGAACCTGGAGCTGTTCAAGAAAGAGATCGAAGAAGAAAAGTTCACGCCTGACGATGAGAAGACGCTCGACGAACTGGGCATCTAGTGGGCGAGGGATCAACAGACACCCCTCAGGGGGTTGGGCATGGTGGTGGAAGGCAAGCGAGCCATGTTCCGGTTCTTTTAAAAGAAGCGATCGACTTTTTAGCCGTACGGCGCGGGGGGACCTATATCGACGCCACGGTGGGTTTGGGCGGACACAGTTGCGAAATCGCAAAACGCCTCGGCGCACCGGGACATTTGATTGGCCTCGATAAAGATCCTGCGGCGCTGGAAATCGCGCGAAAGAAACTCGTCGTTAGTCGTCCGTCGTTCGTCGTTGGCGAACCCGACTGGCCGACGATCACTTTGTTGCATCGGTCATTCACAGAACTGGCCAACGACCAACGACCAGGGACCATCGACGGTCTTCTGGCCGACATTGGAATGAGCAGCCTGCAGTTGGACGATGCGGCGCGCGGATTTAGTTTTCAGGCGGATGGGCCGCTCGACATGCGGATGGACCCGCGGTCGGAGCGTACCGCCGAACAAGTGGTAAACCACCTCGACGAGCGACAGCTTGCCGATGTGATTTACGAATTCGGAGAGGAAAGGAGGTCGCGGAGAATCGCCAGAGCCATTTGCCGGTCGCGGCCGATACGATCTACCGCACATCTTGCGGACGTCATATCAGCCGCGGCCCGGCCAATGAATCAGGCTGAGAGAAGAATTCATCCCGCGACCAGAACCTTTCAGGCTCTTCGAATCTTCGTAAACCGCGAACTGGACGATCTGCGGGCCCTGCTGGAAGCGGCGCCCCGGATTCTGAAGCCAGGCGGACGCGTGGTGGTGATCAGTTTTCACTCGCTGGAGGATCGCATCGTGAAAGATGCTTTCCGCGAAGGAGCGAGTCAGGGTTTCTACCGGTTGCTCACGAAAAAACCGGTGACGGCGACAGGAGAAGAAAGCGATCGCAATCCGAGAGCACGCAGCGCGAAGTTGCGGGCGGCGGAAAAAGTTTAGCTCCGGAAAACCTGCCGGAGTTCCCGGCACAGCTGTAATGTCGTGCCGGGCCTTCAAGATTCAGGTTTGTAACCAAATGCGGACACAGATCCGCTGGGGCGGGAGAAAGAAGCTGATAGCTGAAAGCTGCTTTTAAGGGTTCCGTGGTAGGAATCCATTTCGAGGTCGTAGGCATGTACACGGGCACATTGATCACAGATTTGATGGCAACGGTTGAACGGGCTGAGCAGAAGGCGGAGCAGCAGCGAGTCGCCTACGAGCGGGAGTTGCGCACGATCTTCGCGATGCAGATTCCGTTAACAGAGCGTGACCAGTTTCTGATGGGGGCGGCATAAAATGGCGGCAGCGGCGGCAACAATTCGCAGTGCGGGTCCAGTGGCGGGGCGTCGTCCTCTGTGGACGGGAACACCTGAGATTTATTTCTCCAAGGCGATCGACAACTCCCGTCTGGTCAAAGTGGAGGATACACGCCGCAACCGCGAGATGAAGCAGTTTGGCACGGCGCTGGCTTGCCTGTTTCTGCTGGTCTTCACCTATGCATGGCAGCACTTCAAGGCGATCGAGTACGGCTATCAGATCGAATCGGCCAAGCGCGAACTCAGTGATCGGACGGAGATGAACCATGCCCTGCGCCTGGAAGACGCGTCGTTGCGCGATCCTGAGCGCATTGATCTGCTGGCGCGCCGCATGGGTCTGGTGCCGCCAGAGCCGGGACAAGTGATCCGCATGGATGCCGCGTCAGCCGATGGTCAAGGCGCGGTGATGGCGAGTGCACTTCCGGTGACGGTGATTCCGGGGCAGTAGAAGCAAGCAGATTGTGGAGGGACGGGCGCCATCGCCCGTCCGCCGAGCGAAGCTCGGCTGAGTCTCGGCGGCGGCCTGTCTGTACGTAGGCCGCCACATTTGTCTGAGAGAGTTGTAACGTTTGTCATCCTGAGCGAAGCGAAGGACCTATGCATTGCGACGGCAGCAATGCGAATGCCGAAGAGTGCATAGGTCCTTCGGCCCGCCAACAACGCGGGCCTCAGGATGACAACTCGTATGAGTAATGTCTATGGCCTCGGATCGCACCCTCGGCAAGAACTCCCGGCTCTACCTGCTGGGCGCGATGCTCTTGCTGTGGTGCGTTGCGATCTGCGGCCGTCTCGTCTACCTACAGATCTTCAGCTACGGCAGGTTCGTCAAGCAGGCTGGACATCAACAGCAGCGGGCGATTCCGCTAGCCGCCAAGCGTGGCGTAATCTACGACCGCGCCGGCCACGAGTTGGCCATGTCGGTGCTGGTCGATTCCGCGTTCGCCGTTCCCACCGAGGTCAAAGACCTACCGACCGCGGTGTCTCTTATCACTCGTATTACCGGCGACGACTACAACGTGGTGCTCGCGGACTGTCGCGCGCACAAGACGTTCTGCTGGGTAGCACGCAAGGCCAGTGACGAGACCATCGAACGCATCAATTCTCTGAAGCTGCAGGGAATTCACTTCCAGAAAGAGCCGAAGCGCTTTTATCCGGCACGCGATCTCGCCGCGCAAGTGCTCGGCTCGGTCGGCATGGAGGATTCCGGGCAAAGCGGCATCGAGCATGAATTCGACGACGAACTTCGCGGACGGCCGGGGAAGATGTTCATCTCAGTCGATGCGCGAAAGCAGTGGTTCGCCGATGTCGAGACTCAGCCCGACCCCGGCGACAACCTCGTCCTGACCATCGACAAGAATATCCAGTACATCGCCGAGAAAGAACTCGATCAGGCGATTCACGACACGCAGGCGATTGCCGGCACCGTGATTGTCGAGAATCCGCACACGGGCGAGATTCTGGCGCTGGCTAACCGTCCAACGTTTAATCCCAATTTGCGCAAGCAGATCACGCCCGGCGCGCTGACCAACCGCGCGGTGAGTTACGCGTATGAGCCGGGATCGACGTTCAAGCTGGTCACGATTTCGGCGGCGCTGGAAGAAAAAATCACGAACCCGAACGAAGTGTTCGACTGCCAGATGGGATCGATCGTCTACAACGGCATGCGCATCCGCGACTCGAAGCCGCACGGGTTGCTGCCGGTGTGGGGCGTGCTGGCGGAATCGAGCGATGTGGGCTCGATCAAAATTGCGCTGCGCCTGGGCGAAGACCGTTTCTACAGGTACATTCGCGCCTTCGGATTCGGGCAGCCGACCGGGATCGAGTTGCCCGGCGAAACGCGCGGGATGACCAAGCCGGTGAGCCGCTGGTCGAAAGTTTCGATCGCCGCGATTTCGATGGGGCAGGAGATCGGTATTTCGCCGATCCAGTTGACCGGCCTCATCTCGACCTTTGCGAATGACGGCGTATGGGTGGCGCCCCGCATCGTTACTGGAACCATGCAGCCCCAAGGCACGCCGCAGACAGTTGCGTTTCATCCCGGAGCATCGCATCGAGTGATTTCTCCGTACACGGCTGCCGAAATGCGCTCAATGATGCAGAAGGTCGTGCTCGAAGGAACCGGCCGCAAAGCAATTCTGGAAGGCTACACATCGGCAGGGAAAACGGGCACGGGGCAGAAAGTCGATCCGGCGACGGGCGCCTATTCGAAGACGAAATATATCGCGTCGTTTGCCGGATTCGCCCCGGTGAACAATCCGCAGATTGTGGTTGCAGTGATCCTAGATTCGGCCGTCGGACTTCATCAGGGCGGCCAAGTTTCGGCACCAGTGTTCCGCCGCATTTCGCAGCAGGTGCTCGAGTATCTCCACGTGCCGCATGATCTGCCGCTGGCGCCGCAGCACCAGATGTTGCTTGCGAAGATGAAAGACAAAGATCTGGAAGAAGGCACTCCGGATCATCCCGGCGAACCTCTGGAGACCGCCGAAGTGAACGGCGATTCGTCTTCGCCGGCGAAGGCGCCAAATGTGGCGCGGGCGCCCACACCCGCGAATGCCAGCACTGACGGACAAGTCGTGCAAGCGGCAATGCGTGAAGTTGTGTCGACGACCGCAGCCGCGGCATCGGGTAGTGCGGGGCAGGCGAAAACCCCAGACGCAGGAACTGCGACGCAGGCCAGGTTGCCATCCACCGGAACCGTAGTTCTGGATGTGGAGCAGGGTGGAATCGAAGTTCCGTCGTTCGTGGGCAAGACGGTACGTGGCGCGGTAGAAGCCGCGCAGGATGCGGGCCTCGAACTCGATGCCGTCGGCAGCGGTGTAGCGCGCCAGCAGTCTCCCGTCGCTGGAACCCATGTGGCTGCAGGGTCGCGGGTGACGGTGCAGTTCGGACGGTAGTCTCAAGATATCAACCGCTGAGGACACGGGAATATCGCGTGAATTGCTCTGAGTTGCCCGTGTCCTCTGGGGTGAGTCTCCTCCGGTTTGACCCGCTGAAAAACCGCGTGATACGGTTATCAGTCACACCTATCCCAGCAAGACAGCAACGGTTCGCGATTGAGGTCTAATTTGTCTTCGGTTGAGGCGACGCCCACCATCCGCAAAACTGCGCTGAATGCCGTCCATCGGCAGATGGGCGCGAAGATGGTGGAGTTCAACGGCTGGGACATGCCCGTAGAGTATCCGGCAGCGATCGGCTGCGGAATCATCGCCGAGCACATGGCGGTACGCACAGGCGTAGGCATCTTCGACGTCAGCCACATGGGCGACATTCGCTTGGCGGGACCGCAGGCGCTGGCCGCGGTGCAGCACATTTCCATGAATGACGCCTCGCGGCTGGTGATTGGGCAGGCGCAGTATTCGGCGCTGCTTTATCCCGAAGGGACATTTGTCGACGACGTGATCGTTCATCGCCTGGGCGACGACGAATATCTGCTGGTGATCAACGCCGGCACGCGTGAGAAAGATTTCAACTGGGTACGCGACAACACGCGCCAGTTCGACTGTGCGGTGGAGAATCTGTCGGACGATTTCACCCAAATCGCCATCCAAGGCCCGAAGGCGGTCCATCTTCTCCAGAAGCTGACCGACGCCGACCTGAGCCAAGTCAAGTTCTACTGGGTCACGCGCGGCACGCTGTGCGGCATGCCGAACATCCTGATGGGACGGACAGGTTACACCGCTGAAGATGGCTTCGAGGTTTACATCCCGGCCGACGAGCAGATAAGCGAGCATGTCTGGGACGAGATTCTCGAAGCAGGCAAGGAGTTCGGCGTTGTCCCCTGCGGCCTCGGTGCGCGTAACACGCTACGGCTCGAAGGCAAGCTCCCGCTTTATGGACATGAGATTTCCGATACGATAAACGTCTGGGAAGCGGGCCTCGACCGCTTCTGCAAAATGGAGAAGACGGAGTTCCTTGGCCGCGAAGCATTGGAGAAGGCGAAATCCGCTGGCGTAAGGCGCACGCTAGTCGGACTCGAGATGACTGAGCGCGGCATTGCCCGCGATGGATTCAAAGTGCTCGACGCTGGCAGCCGCGAAATTGGATACGTCACCAGCGGATCGCCTGCTCCGTTCTTGAAGAAGAACATCGCACTGGCGTACGTGCCTGTGGAGTTAGCGGAGGCAGGCACAGCGGTGAAAGTGGAAATCCGAGGTCACGGCGTGGGAGCGGTAGTCGTGTCGACTCCGTTTTACAGGCGGTCGAAGAGGACCGCATAACCACAGAGGACACAGAGAGCACAGAGGAATTTGCTAGACGCTAGGAGCTAGAAGCTTTTATGGCCTATCCAACAGACCGCAAATATACCAAAGAGCACGAGTGGATTCAGGTGAACGGTAATTCCGCCACCGTGGGCATTACTCACTACGCCCAGGAGTCGCTCGGCGACATCGTGTTCGTCGAAACGCCCAAAGTCGGCGCGGAACTCACCGCCGGCAAGACCTTTGGCACGGTCGAGTCGGTGAAGGCCGTGTCGGATTTGTTCGCTCCCGCATCCGGGACGGTGACCGAAGTGAATACGGATTTGGCCACGTCGCCCGAAAAAGTCAACAAAGATGCCCATGGCTCGTGGATGGTGAAGCTCACCCTGAAGAATCCGGGTGAACTCGACGGCCTGCTCTCGGCCGCGAACTACGAAAAGTTTGTGGCGGAAGAGGCGGGACACTGAAAGGACCGGACCTCAGACGTCGGACCTTGGACCACAGCGGCGGTGCCCTGCGAGGTCTGACGGCTGAGGTCTGACTTTTGTTTGTAGAATTTTCTTATGCGCTATTTACCTAAATCTCCCGCCGACCGCGAAGCCATGCTGAAGGCAATTGGCCTGCGCTCGGTCGACGATCTGTTCGCGCCGATTCCTGCCGAGTACCGGCTGACCCGCGACCTCAACATTCCGCGCCAGATGGCAGAATCGGAAATTGTGGACTTCTTCCGCCAGCGCTCGCGCGAAAACGGCGACGGTTACACCAGCTTTTTGGGAGCGGGGGCGTACTTTCATTATCGGCCCGTCATTATTGATGCGCTCATTTCGCGCGGCGAGTTTCTGACCGCGTACACGCCTTACCAGGCTGAGATTTCCCAGGGCACGTTGCAATCCATCTTCGAATTCCAGACGATGATCTGCGAACTGACCGGCATGGAGGTGGCCAACGCCTCCATGTATGACGGATCGACCGCCGCGGCCGAGGGCGTGATGATGGCGGTCCGCCTGACAGGCCGGCGGTCGGTGGTGGTGGCGCGCAGTTTGCACCCGGAGTATCGCGAGGTGCTCGCGACTTACGCCACCCATCAGGGGATGCCGCTGTCGGTCGCGGGTTTCACTGACGATGGCCGGGTGAACCTCAACGAACTCGAGAAGTCGATCACGCCAGAGACCGCATGTGTGCTGGTGCAGTCGCCGAATTTCTTCGGCACGATTGAAGATGTCGCAGCGATTGCCGAGATCGCGCACAAGCATGGGGCGATGCTGGTGGTCTCGATTGCAGAAGCAGTGTCATTGGGAATCGTGGAACCTCCACGCCAGGCCGACGTCATCGCCATGGAGGCGCAGTCGTTCGGCGTGCCTCTTGGATTCGGTGGGCCGTATTGCGGTGTGATCGCCACGCGCGAGAAGTACGTGCGGCAGATGCCCGGCCGTCTGGTTGGGCAAACGACCGACAAGCAAGGCAAGCGCGGATTCGTCCTCACCCTGGCCACACGCGAGCAGCACATCCGGCGCGAGAAGGCCACCTCGAACATCTGCACCAACCAGGCGCTGGTCGCGCTCATGGTCAACATCTTTATGACGGTCTACGGCAAAGTCGGTCTGAAGGAATTAGCCAAGCAGAATCTGGCGAAGACGGCTTATGCGGCGAGCCAGTTCGCGAGGCATGGGAAAGTTCTATTTACTGGAACGCCGCGGTTCAACGAATTTGTAGTACAGACCAGCGAAGATCCCTACGCGATCAACGGACGTCTCTTGGGACACAAGATGGTTGGCGGGTTACCGCTGAAGAAGTTCTATCCGGAGTTGGGTAACGCGGCGCTGTGGTGTTGCACCGAGCTGACTACGCGCAGCGCGATTGATACCGCTGTGGGCCTAGTCGCTGAGAGTGAGCGTTCCGTGCGATCCGCCAAAGAAGAAACGGAAGAGGTGGCGCGATGAAGCACATGACCCGCAAGGCCACGCGCCACGTCAACCAGAACGAGGGACTGATCTTCGAAAAATCCTCGGCAGGAAAGGCCGCCTGGAAGCTGCCGCCGCTCGACGTGCCGGAAGTCGACACTGCGAAGCTCCTCGGATCATCCGAAAGAAAAGACCTGGGCAGTATGCCCGAAGTGAGCGAGATCGAGATCATCCGCCACTTCACGCGGCTTTCCACCTGGAACTTCGCCATCGATCTCGGCATGTATCCCCTGGGCTCCTGCACCATGAAGTACAACCCGCGCGTGAACGAGGCTGTAGCGCGCGTCGAGGGAATCGCGAACGGTCATCCGTACCAGCCCGAGAAGATTTCTCAAGGCGCACTGCACATCATCAAGACCCTGAGCGAACAGCTGATCGAAATCACCGGGATGGATGCGATCACGCTGCAACCCGCCGCCGGTGCGCACGGCGAGATGACTGGATTGCTGATGGTGCGTGCGTATCACCAGTCGAAGGGCAATCCACGAAAGAAGATCTTGATTCCTGATTCCGCCCACGGAACCAATCCAGCCACGGCCGCCATGGTGAACTACGCTGTCGAGAATCTGAAATCAGATTCTCGAGGCATGGTCGACCTCGCAGCTCTCGAAGAGCAGATGAACGAAGATGTTGCGGCGCTCATGCTGACGAATCCCAACACGCTAGGTGTATTCGAGCAGGACATTCACAAGATTGCCGACATTCTGCACGCCAAGGGCGGCCTGCTCTACATGGACGGCGCCAACATGAACGCGCTGGTCGGCAAGGTGCGCCCTGGCGATTTCGGTGTCGACGTCATGCACCTGAACCTGCACAAGACGTTCTCGACCCCACACGGCGGCGGCGGTCCGGGATCGGGGCCGGTTGCCATCAAGAAGGTGCTGGAGCCATTTCTTCCCACGCCGGTAGTCGTCACGAAACCCGACGGCACGCTGGCGTTTGACTATGATCGTCCGCAATCAGTCGGTCGAGTGCGCGCTTTCTACGGCAACTTCGGAATGTTCGTTCGCGCGCTCGCTTATATCCAGGCGAACGGTCCCGACGGCTTGCGACAGACGACAGAAGACGCCGTGCTCAACGCCAACTACATTCGCAACGGACTCGAAGGCACCTACGACCTGCCCTATGCCACGCCCACCATGCACGAGGTGGTCTTCAGCGACAAACTACAAGCGAAGAAGGGCGTGCGCACGATGGATATCGCGAAGCGTCTCATTGATTATGGATTCCATCCCTACACAACCGCATTCCCGCTGATCGTGCCGGGGGCGCTGATGATCGAACCGACCGAGAGCGAGTCCAAAGAAGAAATGGATTTGTTCATCGAGGCCATGAAGTCGATCGCGGCAGAGGTGGAAGAAGATCCGCAGATGGCGCTCGATGCTCCGCATTCGACGCGGGTTTCGCGCCTGGATGAAACTGCCGCTGCCAGGAAGCCTGTTTTGCGGTGGAAACCGCTGATCTGAACTCTGTATCGCGCATTACTTCGGTGTCTTTTCTCGATGCGCCCTCTGGGAGCTTCCTTTTGCGTTATGCTTAAATCTTTTCGTGGCCACTCCCGCGCGAAAAACGATGATTCCACCCGCTAAGGGCGAGGTCCTGTTCTCCTCCCCGGAAAAACAAAATCTCATCCTCTGCCTACTACTGGCTGCGGCCACACTGGTGCTTTATAACCCGGTAAACCACCATCCCTTCGTCAACTACGACGATGACCGCTATGTGACGCAGAACCCGCATATCCGCGGCGTCTCAGGTGAAACGATTGTGTGGGCGTTCACCACCAACGCGGAAGCGAACTGGCATCCGCTCACATGGATCTCTCACGCGCTGGACTACCAGTTGTTTCGACTCAACGCCGGCGGCCACCATCTCACCAGCCTGCTGCTCCATGCCGTGAATGTCGTTCTTCTATTTCTACTGTTGAGGCGGGCGACTGGCCGAAGCGACCTCAGCCTGATGGTGGCTGCGCTGTTTGCCGTTCATCCTATAAACGTCGAGTCGGTGGCCTGGGTTGCCGAGCGTAAGAATGTTCTCTGTACGTTCTTTTTCTTCCTGACTCTGTGGGCTTACGGGTGGTATGCGCGAAAGCCCGACTGGCGTCGATATCTGGCCGTGACCGCATTATTCGCGATGGGGCTGATGTCGAAACCTATGGTCATTACCCTGCCTTTTGTTTTGTTGCTGCTCGACTATTGGCCGCTGGGGAGAATCCAAGGATCGCCCGTCCGCACTCAGAACGAGGTACCACAGCGATCCGTCTCGAAACTCCTGATTGAGAAATTGCCGTTGCTCGCGCTGTCGGCAGCGAGTGCGTGGATCACGATGAAGGCCCAGCAGGCGGGCGGGGCTGTGCGATCGGAGCAACAGTTTCCCTTCGGAGTGCGGGTGGAGAATTCGATCGTCGCTTACGGCGCATATCTGTGGAAGATGATCTGGCCGGCGAAGCTGGCAGTGCTCTACCCACATCCCGGAAATTTGCTGCCAGCAGGGCAAATCGCGCTTGGAATTGCGGTCCTTCTAGGTGTCAGTGCAGTTGTGATGCGCTACCGTTCGCGGCGCTACCTGGCGACTGGTTGGCTCTGGTTTCTCGGTACGCTGGTTCCGGTGATCGGAATCGTGCAGGTGGGCTACCAGTCGATGGCCGATCGCTACGCCTACATACCTTTCATCGGAGTATTCGTGATGGTGGTGTGGGGCGCGGCCGATCTCGCCGATTGCTGGAAGCTGGGGCCCGTTTGGCGCGTGCTGCCCGCGGCAGTGCTCCTGTTGGCGCTTTCATGGGCCGCTCGGCGGCAGCTTGGCTACTGGGACAGCGGGTTTGATCTTTGGTCGCACACCGTGGCAGTGAATCCGAACAATTTCATCGCTCACGACAATCTGGGCGATGCTCTGCTGGCCCAAGGCAAGCCGACGGAGGCGTACGCCCAGTTTCAGATGGCGGCAGCGATTATGCCTACCGATCCATGGAGCCATACCAGCATGGGGGCATACCTGCAGGAACAAGGTCGGCTTCAGGAAGCGATGGCGCAATACCGCATGACCATCGGCCTTTCCCGAGACCAAGCTATGCTCGCTTTAACTTATGCCAACCTCGGCTCAGTATTCCGGGAATTGGGCCACGAAAACGAAGCGCGGGAGTGTTACGATCATGCGATTGAGCTGAATCCCGGTCAATTCAACGCGTATTTCGGACGTGGTGTGCTGCTCGAACGCCAGGGTAGGGTGGCGGAAGCGATTAGCGATCTTTCCCGTTCCGTGGAATTGCAGCCCACCGCTCAGGCTTACTTTGAACTAGGGCGCGTGCTCGCTCAGACCGGGCATGTCCCCGAGGCGGTCAATGCCTACCAGCAGGCGCTGAAAATCTCTCCTGATCTGGTCGAGGCGCAGCAGGCCGCCGACGCGCTACGGCAACAGAAAAGGTAAACCGCGCCGCAGGGCCTAACTTTTTCTTGAAGTCACCGCAAAAAACGCGGCGGCTTCCTGCTCCACATTCTTACTGCCGCAATGCGGGCACTTGGGATCTTCCTTGTCGTGCTCGTTCAGGGTAAGAACGGTTTCGAAGGGCTTATGACAATCGAGGCAGACATAATCGTAAACGGGCATGGGGACCTCCCGTGAGAAACGCTGTTGAGGGAATTGTAGCGCTACTCCGGGGCAGGGGATTGGTCAAATTGATGGTCATATTCTGAGCTCAAAGCCGGACGAGCCTGACGCTGCCTCAGCTTCCTACGGCTGTAAGGGAACCAGGGTCCGCACCGGCTGCTGGTTCGTTCGCAGTCGGACCTGTCGGCTTCCCGCTTTGCTCAGAGACTACGAACGGCAACCGCCGAGGGCTGAACCGTTCGCGTAGCTTGAGCCCCGGTCGCTCCACCAGGTGATAAGACGCCGCGGCGAGCGCTAGCGCCAACACGATGTTCAGCGGAAACGCCGCCCACGGCGCGGACGACCAACGATCCAGGAACGGCTGCTGCCATAAGTACAGGCTGTAGCTGATGGCTCCCAACCACATCACTGGCAGTGAATTCAGAAGCGAATAGCGTCGTTCCATCACGTGCCGCAGCGATAAAGCGATCCCCAAGTGCAGCGCGCTGAGTCCGACGGTCTGGTAGACGCGACTGCTCCAGAACTGCGTCAACGGAAGCAGAAACGTCATCCCAGGCACGATCAGAAACCAGCGGCTGGCCAGCGCGGCCTGATACGTCCTAAGCTTGGGCTCAAGCATCGCCACTGCGGCGCCCATCGCCAGTGCGTCCATGAAGACGGGGAAGGGATGTTCGAGTCCCGCTCTTCCCCACAGTAGCCAGAACAATAGACGGAATGGCGGACCTGCGGCGACCACCGCGCCCACAATCCACAGGCGATTGCGAAAGAACAGCAGCAAACAAAGCGGCCAGACGAGATAGTACTGTTCCTCCACACCCAGCGACCACAAATGACCAAGTACGTGGTTCCCATGCTGGCAATAGTTCACGGTATAGGTGAGCGCGGTCGCGATATTCGTCGTTGAAAGAACCTTCCAGTGAGTCGCGATTGCCGCCACCATGAAGACATACGCAGCAGGGAAAATGCGATATGCCCGCCGCGCATAGAAGCGCCTCAGCGAAATGCTGCCGGTGGTGCTGCGCTCTTTTGCCAGTTGCGAAGTGATAAGGTACCCAGAAAGCACGAGAAAAATGCGTACCCCAAGATTGCCGTAGCGCTCCACCACCAGCGAGTGGAAACAGTGTGTTGTTCCCGAGAGATGTGCCAGCACTACGAACGTGATACAGACGGCCCGTAAGCCTTGCAGAGAATGAATGCGCATATCGCTGGCGGACGGATCAACTCACCCAGGACTGGGATCGAAGATGGCCATTTTGAGCGTAGAGGAGCGGCAGGCTGGATTCTTGTGACAACGATCACGTGCGCGTGTGGAAAAGTCGCTTTTGGGAATGGGGCTGGCGGGAAGCTATGCGACACCCGCGTCTCCGGCAAGTCGAAATCTGACCCGCCGGAGAACGCGAGCATCGAGCACCGAACGCGGTGTTACTTCGCCGAAATGTCCACCGTCGCGCGGGTGGTATCCCAGTCTTCGCGCAAAGTGCAACCCGACGTCGTCTTGTCATAGGCGATGGTGAAGTTCTCCACCGGCGACGGAAGCTTCGAGAGCTTCATGTCGACGCGGACGAGTTCGTCGCTCTCATACTTGTAGGGGATTCCCCACTCGCCAGTCTTCTTATTGATAATGAGCGTCCACTTGTCGGGATTCGGCAGCACGAACAAAGTGTAGTTCCCAGCAGGCACGTCCTTTCCGCCAACCACAAGGTCGGTGCTGGTGACGAACGTTGTTGCCGCATTGGCTCCGTTGCGCCAGACTTGTCCGTACGGATCATGTTCACCGATCATCTTGCGCCCTTTCAGGCGCGGGCTGGAGTAGTGAGTCTCAATGGTCTTGCCACCGCCCAGGTCGCACGAGGCCGACGCCGGGGGACTGGCTTGCGCCGAAGCGAACAGAGTGAAGGTCAAAATCGTGAACATGAGAAGGGCGATTCGTTTTTGCATGGTCTCTCCTTTGAGGAACTGGTAATACCAAAAGTCTTTGACGTTTGAGAAGGGATTATGTCAGCGGAGCCCATTATGCTCCTCACACGGCGGCGGTTACAATCGTCGCATGCCGGTATTCGATGACAAGCAGGAAGAACTCGAACACTACGAGACTATGATGGGCGTGCCCCGCGGGCGCCTCGCCGTCACCATGGACATGATCACCGACGCCATGGCCCTGGTCGGGCAGCACGGCGTCTATTGCCAAAGTCAGCGTTGGCCCGGCAAGCCCGTCATGGACATCCAGATCATCATGAAGAGCCTGACCGACGCGAAAGAACTGATCCAGAGCGTGATGGAAGAGTTGAAAAAGACGAACTGAAAAAGAATCGCTAATGGGTGGTGCGTTATCTATAGCTGCGATACCGTTGGTGAAACTTTTCAGGAGGATGTCGATGCAGGTGAAGAAATCCCCGGTGATTCTGGCTCTCACGATGTCATGCTTGGCCGTGGTGTCGGCGTTAGCACAGAACGCACCCCCAGCTGCACCCACCACGCTGACCGCCGAAGAGCGCGAATCGGCGTTGAAGCAGTTTCAAACTACGCACGACAATTTTCTCAAGTCGATCTCCGGTCTCTCGCAGAAGCAATGGACATTCAAACCCGCGCCAGACCGCTGGTCGGTGGCTGAAGTGGCCGAGCACATCGCGGTTTCGGAATCGACCATTCTCGGTCTCGTGCAGCAGAAGATCATGCTGTCTCCCGCAGCCCCAGAGAAACGCGAACAGGTCAAGGGAAAAGACCAACTGATCATCGAGAAATTACCGGATCGCAGCCACAAAGCGCAGGCGCCCGAGTTCCTGCGACCCACGGGCCGCTGGGCCACGCAGGCAGAGTTGACGAAGGCGTTTGAAGACAGCCGCAAAACAACGATGGACTACGTTCGGACCACCAATGATGACCTGCGGGATCATTTCTTCGACCATCCGGTGTTCGGAACCCTGGACGGTTACCAGTGGCTCCTGCTGATCTCGGGCCACAGCGCCCGCCACACCGAGCAGATCGAAGAAGTGAAGGCCGACCCGAATTTCCCGAAAGAGTAGAGCGGAACGCGCTAACCACGAAGGACACGAAGTATCACGAAGGAGTCTTCGGCAAAGACCTTCGTGATACTTCGTGTCCTTTGTGATTCAAGCTCTTATGGTTTCACCGTCACCATCACGATGCCGTGCGAGGTAACCGCCGCCGAGAATTTCCCCGTAAACTTGCCCAGATCCTTGTGTTGCCACAAGTCACGCACAGAAGCACCAACGTTGCCGGGATAACCAAGATCCTCCCAACTCACGGAAATCTGCTGCTCGGTCCCGCCTCGATTCAGCAACACGACCGCGCGGCCCCCGTCCTTGAGTTGTTTTGCCCAGACTTCCAGGTCGCCGTTTTTTGCAACCCGCTCGCCTTCGCGGCCCAGCGCATCCTGATCCACCGCAATCACTTCTTTATTCGTGAGAATGTCGTGAATCTCCGGACGCATGTTGCGCAAGTCATTTCCTGCAATCAGCGGCGCCGCCAGGAGCGCCCACAAACTGAAGTGTGAGCGGTACTCCACGTCCGTCATTCCCCCGTTGCCGACTTCGAGCATGTCTGGATCGTTCCAATGCCCGGGTCCCGCGTACGACTGCAAACCAACCTGCAAGTCGAGAATCGCCAACATGCCGTTCGAGCAGCAGCCACCGTCCGGCCATTTCTCCTGGCCTCCCCAGCGATCGTTAATGTCGCCGGTCGTGCGCCACAAATTCCCACCTACCCCTTCGCCCCACAGCCAAGGCTTAGCCGTGCCCCACTCGCAGATGCTGAGCACGATAGGCCGCCCGGAAGCGTCGAGAGCCGCGCGCATGTTGGCGTATGACGCCTTCGCGTCTTGCGTCGATGTGTTGCACCAATCGTACTTCAAGTAATCGACGCCCCAAGCCGCGTACTGCAACGCATCCTGGTACTCGTGCCCGAGTCCGCCGGGACGCCCCGCGCAGGTCTTCGAACCCGCGTCGGAATAGACCCCGAACTTCAGCCCGAGCGAATGAATGTAGTCGCCTACCACCTTCATGCCATGCGGAAAGCGTTGCGGGTCGACGACGATGTTGGCATTCGCGTCGCGGCTCACCTGCCAGCAATCGTCAATGTTGACGTACACATATCCCGCGTCTTTCATGCCCGACTTCACTACCGCGTCGGCCATGCCCTTGATGAGATCTTCGCTGACATTGCAGGCGAACTTGTTCCAGGAATTCCATCCCATCGGCGGCGTGAGCGCGAGACCAGCGGACGGAGCCGTCTTCTCTTGCCCCACAAGGCCGCTGACGAACAGCACAGCACAAAACGATACGGCAAAGATAAACCGGTTGGTTTTCATGCAGACGTTTTACCAGAAGTGGCTCGATATTGGTACCGGAAGATCACTTGCGCGACACGCCGGGCAGCGATCCGATTTACAATGCCCGTTGCTTCTATCTTGATCCGCGTCGAAATCGACGGAGGACTTTTCATGCGCAGGCGTTCCATCTTCTCATTGATCGCACTGATGTTTTGTCTCTCTCTCGGCATCGGTCCTGTCCGGGCGCAGAGCGCCAACGGGCCCGTCGGAATATTTGAAACCCACGGCGATGTAGGCACGGTTCTGCACGCAGGCTCCGTTGACTACGACGCTGCGAAGCACACCTACACTATCAGCGGCAGCGGCGAAAACATGTGGTTGGCGGCCGATGCTTTTCAGTTTGTCTGGAAGAAAGTTTCCGGAGATGTGACGCTCACCGCCGATGCCGGGTTCCTGACCACAACCGGCAACGAGCACAAGAAGGCTGTCCTCATGCTGCGGCAGAGCCTGGACGCCGACTCCGTTTACGCCGACGTTGCGCTTCATGCCAGTGGTTTGACGTCGCTGCAATTCCGCGACGAAAAGGGCGCGGTCACGCGCGAGGTTCAATCGAATCTCTCAGCCCCCAAGCGTCTGCGGATCGCCAAGCGCGGTGACTACGTCTACATGTCTCTGTCGGCAGATGGAGGCGAGCCTAAAGTTGCCGGCGGTTGGCTCCGTATTCCGCTGAAAGGCCCATTCTATGTGGGCATCGGCGTGTGCTCACATGACAAGGACGTAGTTGAAAAAGGGATCTTCTCGAACGTCGAGCTAACGCAACCCGCTGCGGCCGCAGGGCAGCCAACTCTCTACAGCACGCTCGAAACCATCGAGATCGACTCAGCGGATAGGCGGGTCCATTATCTTGCGGCGGGACGCTTCGAAGCTCCCAACTGGAATCGCGACGGTAAAGCATTTCTCTTCAATCGTGACGGCCGCATCGAGCGCCTCGCGGTCGGCGGCGACAAGCCCGTGACCATTGATACTGGTTTCGCGAATCGCTGCAACAACGATCACGGCATTTCTCCCGACGCCACGCAGTTAGCCATCAGCGACAATTCGCAGGCGGACCACGAGTCGCTCGTGTATGTCGTTCCCTTTGCGGGCGGAGCACCGCGCCGCATCACGCAGAAATCTCCGTCGTACTGGCATGGCTGGTCGCCCGACGGCAAGACGCTAGCCTTCGTCGGCGAGCGCAATGGCGACTTCGATATCTACGCGATCCCGGCGGCGGGCGGCGAAGAGACGAGGCTAACCACCGCCAAGGGATTGGATGACGGCCCGGAATATTCTCCCGATGGAAAGTACATCTACTTCAACTCTGAGCGCACCGGCCACATGCAGATCTGGCGCATGAAGCCCGACGGCAGTGAGCAGGAGCAGGTCTTCTCCGACGATCTCAACAACTGGTTCCCGCATATTTCTCCCGACGGGCAGTGGATGGTGTTCCTCACTTACGGAGCCGACGTGACTGGTCATCCTGAGAACAAGGATGTAATGCTGCGGCTGATGTCGCTTAGCGATAAAAAAATCACGGTACTGGCCAAATTATTCGGCGGGCAGGGAACGATCAACGTGCCGTCGTGGTCGCCGGATAGCAAGCAGTTGGCGTTTGTGAGCTACATGCTCGTGCCGGGAGAAAACTAAGCGAATAAGGGGTATAAAATTGCGGTCAGGAGGCTGGGCATGCCAACTGCTGAAGTTCTTACCCCGAGGACGTTCGCCGAACAGATACTCACAACCGCCGAGCAATCCGGCTTCGAAACGAGGATTAACCGCAATGGCGACCGACAAATAGATTTTGCGAACAAGTCGCTGACAGAGAAGCATCTTCGACTGTTGTTTCAGGACATCAGCCGCAAGGCCTATGTGTATTCCCGTGCCGACGCGGACCTGTTGTTGGGTGGAAGTCGACCCTGCGCGATTGCGCCGTTTTTCGACCTCTCAGTTAGAGCAGGTCTCGCGCGCGAGTATGAAGAAAACGGGAAAAAGCTCTTCAGATTCTACAGCGCGGGTGTAATACCTCGTGTCATGATGGCACCGCTAGCGCACATTCAAAACATGTACCCTTGTCGACCTTTACTCCGGCGCCTGAAACGGCGACGCCGGCAGGCCTTCCTTATTCACCAGATTGCAGTCCGGGTTGGCGGCCCATCCGTAGCGGACTGAGACCGGCTTCAGCACCGCAGCGCTCGACACAACAACCGATGTTCCTTCGATCTTGGCTTCTGCCGCGGAATACTTCCCATCGGCCCCAGCGACTTCAAACCCTGTAAGCTCGGCGCCCTTCGCCATCAGTCCTCCAGCATGGTCGAACCACAGGCGCAGCGCATGTTCCTCCTGCGTAACTTGGCGGTAGAGCGGCCCCGACCACTCGACCTTTTCTCCATATGCAATCGCGCGAGCCGCCAGCGCCAGACGCAGGCCGACATCCTGCTTGTTCTTGGGATGAATGTCGACCGCGTCGCCAATGTCGATCGTCACTGCCATCCCAGTGTTCTTGAGTGCGAGCGCCTGCCGCTGCGCATTGCGGACATCCGGCCAAAGATCTTCAGCGGCAGTGTTCCAGTTGGCGATCTGCACAAAAAGAAATGGAAAGTTTCCCTCACCCCACGCATCGCGCCAATCGCGGATCATCGTTTGAAAAAGGCGGGCATAGAGCGGAGCGCGATCCGGCCCCGAGTTCGATTCTCCCTGATACCAGATGACTCCGCGAATGGCGAACGGAGTGAGAGGTGCGATCATCCCGTCGTAGAGCGCCGCCGGAGCCCACGCCGCAAAGTCCGGATGCCATTGCCGCCAGGGCAGCGGCTTACCGTCCGCTTTCGCCTGCGCAACGGCCTGTTGAAACTCGACTTCTTCCTGTTTCAGTTGCAGAACAGTCGTGGATTCACTGGCAACCGTCTTAGCGCGAGCCGCGAACACAGGCATAAGCGAAGCGTCGGCGGAGAGAGCGTGAAGACTGGTCCAAGACTCGGCTGCGGTTCCTCCCCAGAAGGTCTCGATCAAGCCGATCGGAACGCCCAGCTTCTGCTGAAGATTGCGTGCAAAGAAATAGGCCACGGCGGAAGAATCAGCAACGGTGTCCGGAGTGCACGCGGCCCACCCTTTGGACCCAACATCTTCCTGCGGATAGTCCGCTGGCTTGTGTTCCACGCGGAACAAGCGAATCTTCGGATATTGCGCCGCCGCGATTTCGGCCTGCGCGTTGACAAGACCGGTCATTGGGAATTCCATGTTCGACTGCCCGGAAGCGACCCAGACGTCGCCAACGAGAATGTCGCTGAGCGTGATCGTGTTCGTCGCTTTGACGATGAGCTCGAACGGCCCTCCGGCCTCGCCGGGAGACAGATAGACGCTCCAGCGGCCCAGGTCGTCAGCGGTTCCGGACGCCGTCTCGCTGCGAAAGGTGACGGACACAGCCTCGTGCGCCGCAGCCATGCCCCACACGTGAACCGGGACACCGCGCTGTATCACCATGTGATCGGCAACCAACGTCGGCAGGGTAACGTCGGCGTAGGAGTGAACTGAGAGCGCAAATGCCAGCGCGATCGGCAAGAACAGAATTTGCAGCGAAGGCAACCGAAGAGTCTTGTGAATCATGCGTGCGATTTCCTTGACGGTGGACTGTGATCGAAGACGGGAGTTCTATCGCGCCAGCTTCTCGTCGAAGAACCTAGCCATCAGTTCGAGCGCCTCTCTCGTCTCTGGCAACTGGAAGTGATACCAGAAAGCATGCGGCAGCGCCTCGAACACGACTAGCTGCGCGTCGTCTCCGGAGCTCAACAGGGCGCGATGAAAAATCGTCGTGCTGCTCAGCAAAATGTCGCGAGTGCTGGTTACGAGCAGGCTGGGCGGCATCCCGTGCAGGTCGGCGAACAGCGGCGACAACACGGGATCGCGCCGATCCGTCTTGCCGACATATTGATCGTCGTGCGGATGCTTCGGATCGGTCGGCTGCAGTTCGCCGGGGAGGCCGTTGAGTGTGAATAGTTGCCATGAATCGCCGGGGCGGCTGAAGTCCGCGAGCCCGGAAAAGATGCCGAGCGCGGCCGGCAATGGCAGCCCAAGTTGCTTGAGCCGCACAGCCACTTCGGAAGTCAGAATCGCTCCCGCCGACGTTCCGAAAATTCCGATGCTATGCGGCTGGTAAGTTTTCAGCAGCTCTCTGTAGATCGCGACCACGTCATCTACCGCTGCCGGAAACGGATTCTCCGGCGCGAGACGGTAGTAGACCGACACGACCTTAATCTTGGCCAGGTTCGCGATGGGAACGCCCTCGATCAGCGAGCCGGAATCAGAATTGAATCCACCACCGTGCAGATTGATGAGGACACGCTTTGCGTCTGCCGCCGAGAGCGGCGTGATGATGTCAGTGCGTACGCTTGCCATGCTGGTTTCTTCGACGTTTACTGGATAAAGCTTGCGCGCCTCGGCCGAGTCCATCTTGCGCCATTCGTCAGTGCGGGCGCGCCGTTCGGCGAGTGATTCCGGTGGTCCCACCTTCTGCTGGTCGAGCGAATTCAGCCACTTCTGCGCTTCCGGACTGATGGTCGACGGCATCGGCACGACGCGCGTGATATGCGCGGTTCCGTCAGGATCGAAGGTGGCCGAATCCTGCTGCGTGGGAGGAGTTGCCTGAGCCGCCAATGCTGGCGCAATCGCGATCGCGGCGACGAGGTACAACGGTGAGATTTTCATCGTGACATTTGTATCAGAGGGATCAATACATAGGAAAGGCGGACTAGCCGGGACTGATGAAGTCAGGAGCTAGAGTTTGTCGATGAACTCCTTCGACGCGACGCCAGCCTGCTTCAGGATTCCACGCAGCGTTCCCATTGCCAACTCAACATGCAAGGGAACAACACACCCGGTAACTCTCTCTGGCTCGATGCGCTTCAGAACAACATGGCTCCCACGCTGCCGAACCTGGACAAATCCCAACCGTTCGAGTGCGCGGATTGCTTCTGCCCCTGAGACCCGGGGCAGCTTAGGCATAGTGCGCCTCGAAGACAGTTACGAGCGGGCGGCCGGATGGTTCAGGCGGGAACTCTTCCAGATATAGTTCGGTCGCTTCCTTGAGGTTGGCCACGGCCTCTTCGACACTCTTGCCTTGGCTGACGGTGCCCACCTCGGGGCAATCCGCCACGTACAGATCACGTTCCTTGTGCAAAACCGCAGTGAATGTGCTTACCGGCATTGGCTCGTCTCCGTAAAAGGCGTCTCCTACTCACTCTGCCTTCCGTACCTGCTCGGACATCGAACACCCATCTCAGCAAAGGAGCGCCGAGTAAGGCCTTAGCATCTCCCAGTATTCAGTTGGCTGCAAGACTTGGATTCCAAGTTCGCGCCTCAGATGCTCGGTGTTCTTTGGCAGCTTTGTCTCCACCGTAAGGAATCCGTCGCACTCAAGTGCGACTGCGTCGCGAATCAACCGTTTGTCCTTGACGCTTAGGTAACCAAATGAGCCGGTCGACAATCTACCGGCGATCCTGTCCCCTTCCCCGGTAAACCCACGCTCGTGCAATCGAAGACACTGCTCCCAATACCCTAACACCTCCAGCGCCCAGCTCAAATATTTGACGTCTCTTTTGTCAACCACTTCATCCAGGCTCGAACGGGACAACGCTAACTCGACTGGAGCCCGCTGGCAAACAAATACGATCTTGCGAAGTGCCTCAACGTTCTGAATGCCGTTTGATACTCGCCACAACTTGTCATTCCGCGGAATATCCGCGCCGTCGTAAATGTATTCCCCATAACGCTGCAGCGTCTGCAGGGTGCATGAATCAAGGAATATGCGGTGCGGTAACTCTACCATCAAATCACGTACTTCCCCCGCTCGATCACTTTCTGCGCAATCTGCTGCCGTAGTTCGATGGTGTTGAACGGTTCGTACTTCCCGAGCCGCCGCAAGATCGCAAGCTGCGTGCGCAGCATGTCGCCGTCCGCGACTGCGGCAATCACCTTCCGCGCCGCAGACTCGACTTTCTCCATCGCCTGCGACAGATACACCCGCGTCATCGCAATCGGCAACGCCGCGCCCGCTTCTCCCTTGGTCCCCGCGATCTTCTGCGCGCGCAGCACGGCCGATTCCATCGCATAGGTCTCGATCGTCATGTCGGCGATGGCGCCCATGATCTCCTGCTGATCCTGGATCGCCTGCATGTACTTCTGGGTCGCCGCGCCCGCCGCGAACAGCCCAAGCTTCTTGGCTTGCGCTACCAACTTGCGTTCTTCGGGCAACGCGCCTTCCAGTTCTTCGGCGGTCGACGGACCAGAGAGCACCTCATCCATCAACTTCTTGATCGCCGGCATTAGCGGCAACTGGCCCGTCATCGCTCGCTTCAGCAGAAAGCCCGTGATGATGAGTCGGTTGATCTCATTCGTGCCTTCGAAGATGCGGTTGATGCGCGCGTCGCGATAAGCGCGCTCGGCGGGATACTCCTCGACAAACCCGTATCCCGCGTAAATCTGCACGGTCTCGTCGACGACGTAGTCGATCATCTCTGAGCCCCACACCTTAATAATCGAGCACTCGACCGCATACTCCTCAATCGCCTTGAGCGTCTGTTTGGCCGCATCGGCCGCCGATTTGTCGACCTCGCCCAGAGCCGTGTCCATCATGGCGACCGTGCGGTAAACCAGCGACTCGCCCACATAGAGCAGAGTCGCTATGTTGGCAATCTTCTCGCGCACCAGGCCGAAGTCCGCAATGACCTTGTTAAACGCCTTGCGCTGCTTGGCATAACCAATCGCGTTTTCCAGCGATACCCGGCCTCCTCCCACGCACATCGCGCCTAGCTTGAAGCGTCCGACGTTCAAAATGTTGAAGGCGATCACATGGCCCTTGCCGATTTCGCCCAGCAGGTTTTCCATCGGCACTTTGCAGTCATTAAGAATGATGGGGCAGGTGGACGACCCACGAATCCCCATCTTGTGCTCTTCCGCGCCGACGGAGAACCCAGGCGAATTCTTTTCGACCAGGAACGCACTGAACTTCTCGCCGTTGACTTTGGCGAACACCGTGAACAGGTCGGCGAACCCGGCGTTGGTGATCCACATTTTTTCGCCGTTGAGAACGTAGTGCTTGCCGTCCGGCGAAAGTTCGGCGCGCGCCCGACAGTTGAGCGCATCGGAGCCGGAGGAGGCTTCCGACAAGGCATATGCTCCAACAATTTCGCCCGAAGCCAGGCGCGGCAGATACTTGTTCTTCTGTTCTTCGGTGCCGAAGTACACGATAGGCAACATGCCGATGCCGCTGTGCGCGCCCCAGGTCGTGGCGAACCCGGCATATTTCGCGATGTGATCGGCGATGACGGCGGCGGTAACCTTATCCATTTCGAGGCCGCCGTAGGCTTCGGGGATCTCGACTCCGCTGAGCCCCAGTTCACCCGCCTTTTTCAGAAGCGCGCGAGAGACCGAAAAATCTTTGTGTTCAATCTTCTCAACGTTGGGAAGAATTTCGTTGACGGCGAATTCCTCCGCCGTCTGTCCGATGAGCTGGTGCTGCTCGGTGAAATCCTCAGGCGTGAAAACTTCTTCCGGCTGCCGCGATTCCAGCAGAAAGCTGCCGCCGGAAATCCTGGTCTTGGGAACTGCGGTGGTCGTTGCCATGTCTATCCCTCGTAGTGAAGACGCCGAAGAAACCGCCTGCCCGCGGGACGCGGCGCAAAACAACGCTTCAATTCTAATGCCGGACGAATGGGAATGATAGGGCGCAAACTCCGGTGTTTGTGGGTGTTTCCTACCGGAATCATCGCTGAACCGTAGTCAATACCGCCCGGCCGCTGATCCTCTAGGGATAGTCGAAGTCGAACGCCAGCGAATCAAACAGCCCTGACGAATAGACCCCAAACCCAAATCCGTTAAATGGATAAGCCGTCAGCGACCGCTGCCGGCACAACTGGTATCGGTCTTGCAACTCCCGGTAGAGACTCGCTTCGCTTTGCATCGTGCTGGTTAAGTCTGAACATTCCTGCCTCTGGCTTGCGCTGCAGGCGTCTTGCTGCGCCGACTCAGCCGCCTGCATTCGCTGTGCCTGCCGCTCCATCGCCATGCGCAATCCCGCGCAGTCATCCAGAAAACGAATCTGCAGCAGGCAAGCGCCCCCACTTCGAAAACTCCCCCGCCGAGCAGAAATGGTTTGTTCTGTTCGTGGCAACCGTTCCCACGCAGCCGCCTCCAGCATGCACTTGCCCTGCCGGACAGACCGGGCAAGGGCCTCGCAAACAAATCGGACGCCGCAAGTCGGCGACCGGCTTGGTCTTCACCACCGGCTTGGGCTCGGGTTTCCTGAAAGGATGCCGCAGGAACGAGAAGAAACTCTTCTTCGCGGGCGTCGCAGTGTTGTTTCGGACTCCTCTATTCGGCTCGCGAATGGCGTGCGAAATATTCGAGTGAGACTCACGCACGCCGGAACGTGACGATGCTGGTCCCGAATTCGAGCTGTTCCCGGTGGAACCGCGCACACTTGAGCTGTGCGAGACTGACGACCCGCTCGAGGCCGAGCTGTGCGAAACCGACCCCCCAGAACTGTGGCTGCTCGCGGAACTGCCCGAGGAACTGGACCCGCCAGACGAGCTGCTGTGAGGTCCACCGCCGCTCGACCCGCTAGAACTCGAGCCGCCGGAGCTTCCGCCGCCTCCCGAGGAATGTTGTGCCAACGCAGCTGAAGAGAAAACTAGAAATGCCGCGAGAGAGAAGCTGATACCAAGGCTGGAGAGCCGCATAAAGCACCTCTTACCAACCGAACTTTCTGAACCAGGGCTGGGGATGCCCTGATTTCATTGGACATCTTCGTCCAATCAAAGAGTACTCCCGAACCGTGTCAAAGAGCGTAGCAATCGAGTAAAGAATTGTTAGGCAAGGCCGCTCAGCGGTTTCCCGAACCCGCGTGCACGTCCGCGCTCCTTACGTGATAACGGTTTGCCGGACGACAGGTCGAATAGCCCGCCGGATGGGTCGAGTCCGAGTCCTTCGCATCGCGCGCGACGACGTAGCTGCGAATCGTATAGCAGGTTTTGTCCGCGTCCTGTTGCCCGGCGAAGGTCTCGGCAAGCGCTTCGGCAGCCGCGACCTGGCTCAGGATGCGACTGCTGCCATCATTCTTGAATTGGAAAGCTTTGTAATCGCCAATGCGGAGACGGTCCAGAGGATTTCTTTCAGCATTCACATCCGCTGGCTGGTTCGGGACGAGCTTCCACGGTTCGGGGGATACGACTTCAACCGCTTTGCTCGCGTCGGCAGGCGGAGTTGGACTGGCGACAGGGGCAGCTTGTTTCTGAGCAAGGGCGGGGAAAGAACAGAGCACCAGCGCGGCGGCGAGAAGGCGAACGAAAGTCATCGGGGCCTCCTTGATATGAGCGAATCATAGCGCTGGGCCCCAAGAAGATCACAGTAGTAACTGAGTCTCCGCGCATACCATTGCTGTCTGGCTGCGGACTTTGAAACATAACACTCCAACCTGCGCCGTCTAGAACCTGGACGACGCGCGGTACAATCGCGCGCTGGCATCTTGGCCGCCCCGAGGATCTGGATATGCAATCGAGGCTTTCCTTAACGCTTGCTGGTCTACTTCTATTTTCAGCGGTGGTCTTCGCGCAGCAGGCAGCTCGCAACCAGAAAAAAGAACAGCTGATTTGCGACAAGCTGGCCGTGGTGGCTCCCGCAGCCGTGGATACCTTTAAGCGCGCGACAGCAGCGATGGACAAGAAGGACTATCCGCAAGCAGCTCAGATCTATCGCGAAGTTCTAAAGCAGTCGCCGGAATTTACGCCAGCCATGCGGCGCCTGGGATTTTCTCTGGTCGGATTGGGTCAGACCGACGATGCATTCCCGCTGCTTGAGAATGCCGTAAGGCTCGAACGCTCGCCGGAAAATCTTATTAGCCTCGCTGAAATATTGGCGTATCCCGGCGAGAACAAGCAGGGGACACTCGAGCAAAAAGAGCGCGCCTTGCCGCTGGCGAAAGAAGCGACCGCGCGCGACCAGAGTTCCGACGATTCCAGCTATGCCGTGTTGACGGCGCAGATCGCATTGGACGTGAAGAACTACGCAGACTTTCGTCAGGCCACAGACCTGCTCGTGCACAAATTTCCCAACCAGATGGCCACGCACTACTGCAATGCCATCCGCCTCGCCATGGATCAAAGCTGGATTGGGGCCGAGGATGAGATCAAGAAAGCGGGGCAAATGGGACTGCCCGCGCGGACCGTGCAGGTTTTTCTCGACTCCGGAATTCATACCCGTGCTGCTGCTTGGCGATGGAGTTACCGCGTCGTCTATCTGCTGGCCGCTTGGATCTGCGGCCTTTTCATCTTGTTCGTTGCTGGCAAAGGGTTTTCGAAGCTCACGTTGCGCTTCATTGAGAACGCGGACCTCAACTCCTCCGTAAGCTCTGCGGAAACGACGTTGCGCCGCTACTATCGCGGACTCATCAATGTCGCCGGCATGTACTACTACATTTCCATCCCGTTTGTGATGTTCCTGGTGCTCGCGGTAACTGCAGCAATCGTGTACGGGTTCTTGGTCCTGGGGCGCATCCCGATCAAGCTTGTACTCATCCTCGTGCTTGGTGCGGTTGTCACGGTCTACAAAATGATTCACTCGCTCTTCGTGCGCGTGAATGCAGAAGAACCCGGACGCGCCTTGCGCCAGGAAGAAGCGCCGGGCCTCTGGGGCCTGACTCGTGAAGTTGCGGAGAAGCTCGGGACGCGCCCATTGGATGCGATTCGCGTCGCTCCCGGCACCGAGATGGCGGTCTACGAACGCGGAAGTTATTGGGATCGCCGCAAAGGCCTCGGACGGCGCACGCTGATCATGGGCCTCGGCCTGCTTCCCGGCTTCGACCAGAATCCATTTCGCGCGGTGCTAGCGCACGAGTATGGACACCTTGCCCACAGCGACACGGCGGGCGGCGACGTGGCCTTGCGCGTCAACCAGGACATGATCAAGTTTGCCTACGCCATGGCGCACGCCGGGCAAGCGGTCTGGTGGAATATCGCATTCCAGTTCCTGCGCCTGTATCACTTCCTCTTCCGTCGCATGAGTCACGGCGCAACACGGTTGCAGGAGGTTCTAGCGGATCGCGGCGCGGCTCGGCTCTACGGAGCTCGGCCCTTTGAGGAAGGTCTGCGGCACGTTGTGCGCCGTCAGATTGAGTTCAAGTATTTTGCGGGGAAGGAAATTGAAAGCGCTCTAAAATCCGGCAGAGCCCTGCAAAACGTTTACGCGCTGGAAACGCCTACCGACAAGACGCTGGAAGAAACCATCGAACAAGCCATCAACCGCCAGACGACCGAAGACGATACGCATCCCAGTCCGGTCGACCGATTTCGTTTGGTGAGCCGCGTAGCCTGCCAAAACCATCCGGCTCCCTCCGGCCCGATGTGGGATCTCTTCGCGGACCGAGAAGCCATCACGAAAGAGATGAGCCAGAAGATCGAGAGCATGGTGAAGGGAGCGTAGTTTTGCTTTCCTTCGTGAACCTTCGTGTCCTTAGTGGTTAAGGATCTTGCCTTTCCTTCCATCCGCTCCCGTTGACAAAGCGCTTGATCCCGTCCTTCAAGTGAACCACGTTGAAGTTGATCAACAATCCGAGAGATCTGCCACTGACCTTGAGGTACGAGATAACCTGTGCTTGATGGACTGGTGAAATGGCATCCACAGATTTGATTTCGACGATGACCAGATCCTCAACCAGCATATCCATCCGATAACCGAGCTCCAGTTTGACCCCGTGGTACACGACGGGAAGTCCAACCTGACTTGCGGATCGAAAGCCCGCCTCGTGAAGTTCGTGCTGCAAACACGCTTGGTAGGCACTTTCCAACAAGCCAGGTCCCAACTCAGAATGTACCCTCATCGCTGCCGTGATGATTGCGTGGCTGACTTCCTGTGCGCTCAGTCTCCTGATCGGAACTGTGGCCATGCGTCCAGAGGTATCGTGTCGACATTCCGAAAGTCCAGTTCGTCCGTCACAAAGTGTAAAGAAACAAAACCAAAACGGGAACCACAAAGGACACGAAGGTTCACGAAGGAAATCTATTGCCTGCCTTCGTGGTCCTTCGTGTCCTTTGTGGTTATAGGTTTTCGAAGATTCCCGCTGCGCCCATGCCTCCGCCGACGCACATGGTCACCATCCCGTAGCGCGCGTTGCGGCGTTTCAGTTCGCGGATCACGGTCGCGGTTAGCTTTGCTCCCGTGCATCCCAGGGGATGCCCTAACGCGATTGCGCCGCCGTTGGGATTCACTTTCTCTGGATCCAATCCCGCCTCTTTGATTACGGCGAGCGACTGCGCCGCGAACGCTTCGTTCAACTCGAACACGTCGATGTCAGATAGCTTTAATCCGGCCATCTTCAATGCTTTCGGGATCGCGAACACCGGGCCAAGTCCCATCTCTTCGGGCTTGTATCCCGCGGTCGCGAACGACACGTATCGGGCCAGCGGTTTGATGCCCAGCGCCTTCGCGCGCTCCGCCGACATCACCACGGCTGCGGCTGCGCCGTCGGACATCTGCGAAGAATTGCCGGCGGTCACCGTGCCCTTCACGTGAAACGCGGGTTTGAGCGCGAGCAGGGCTTCGAGTGAGGTGCCGGCGCGCGGGCCTTCGTCCACTTTGAACACGATCTCCTGCCGCTTCGGTTTAGAGCCGTTGGGCGTGCTGAAGCTTACGGGCACTGGCACGACTTCGTCGGTGAACTTCCCGGCCTGAATCGCCGCCAGCGCCTTCTGATGGCTGCGCAGCGAGAACTCGTCCGCGGCTTCGCGCGTGATGCCAGTGCGATGCGCGACGCGTTCGGCGGTGAGTCCCATGGAGAGATACGCGTCTGGGTAGTGATCGACGAGCCATGGGTTGGGCGAGATCTTGTGGCCTCCCATCGGGATCATCGACATCGATTCGGTTCCACCGGCGACGATCACTTCCGCGCCGCCGCTCATGATGCGTTCGGCGGCCATGGCAATCGCCTGCAGTCCCGAGGAACAGAAGCGGTTGATCGTCAGCGCTGACACCTCGACTGGCAATCCCGCTCGCAGAGAGGCTATGCGGGCGACGTTCATTCCTTGCTCGGCTTCGGGCATGGCACAGCCGAGGATGACGTCTTCAATCTCTTTGGCGTCGAGTTGCGGCACGCGTTCGAGCGCGCCTTTGATCGCGATTGCGCCTAGTTCATCGGGGCGAGTGGCGCGGAGCGTGCCCTTGTAGGCGCGTCCCACGGGCGTGCGGACTGAAGAAGCAATGATGACTTCACGCATACGAGTTCTCCATTTCCCGTTGGATCATTTCCGGCTGGGGCATTCTGGAATGGATCGTAATCTTCATTAGATGCATGCTACTCCGCGACAGCTTCGGCTGCACGGGCTCACTTCGCGGGCGCGAAGAAGTAGTAGTCGGCGGTGTAACTGCTCTTCGCTTCCGCGCCCTTGTGCGACTCGTCGCACGCGTCGTTGCCGGGTTTCCCGCCGTGGGTGTGCACGCGCTGAATCGTGGTTACGTTCGCGAGTTGACCTTTGCCCGCGTTGGTGACGACATTCACCAGCAACCAGGGAATAGAGTCCGCATCGAGCGAGTCGACATGCGCGGCTGCTTTGCCGGTGACTTCGCTTCCGTCTTTCAGTTTCCAGGTTGGACCGGCGGAATGCTGTCCAATCACTTTGTCCTTCCGATCCCTGAGTTCGGCCTCGGGACCTTTGAGCGTCCAACTGAACTTGCCGTCCGCGTCGGCCTGACAGGTGTAAATCTGCGATCCCTTGGCGTGCACGAACAACACGGGCTGTAGTCCTGTGGGAACGGCGATCGCGTCAGGAACGTCAGGCGCGGATTCGGCCTGCGGAGCGTCCTTCTGCGCGTTGGCTTGAGAGTGTGCAGTTGGGGTTGCAGAAATAAGGACGGCGAGTCCGAGGACTGCGGCGCCGAGCAGAAGTCTTCGCATGAGGGGATTGTAGCGCAGGAGAAACGCAGGGGAGGGGCGCCATGGGAGTATTCCATTTCGGGACGGCGTTTACGGTTTAGTACACGTGCACGGCGGCCTCGGCACTTGACTGCGGCATGGCCTGAGCGTAGCGTGGGCCTCGCTCGGGGAAACACCAATCCAGACAATTCAATTGCCAAGGAGGCTTCTATGAAGCGGAAGGCTTTGTGGACCACGTTCGCAGTGGTGTTGCTAGCGGCGATGGCCGCCGGCCAAACTCAAGAGCAATATCTCGACGTGTACATCGCGCAAGTGAAACCGGAGAAACGGGCAGACTTTGATGCCATCTCGAAAAAGATGGTGGCCGCCAATCGTCAAAACAAGGGCGACGCCTGGCTCACCATGGAAACTGTTTACGGCCGGGGAGATCGCGTCACCTTCATCAGCATGCGCAACAGCTACGGGGACGCAGAAAAGGCTTCGGGGATGTTCTACGGAGCGTTGCAAAAAACTTATGGCAAAGCTGCAGCCGACAAGATGCTGCAGGAGTTTGACCAGTGTCTGGCGAGTTCGCGTAACGAATTCCGTCGTCGCCGCTGGGACCTGAGCAGCAATGCTCCGGCAGACGCGGCAGCGATGACGAAAATGCTGGCCGACGCGCGCTGGCTGCGGACCACCACGGTGCACGTAAAACCCGGCCAGGTGACGGCTTTCGAGGCGTTGTTGAAAGACCTGAAGACGGCGCGCGAGAAAACTTCACCTCCGCAGACGACCCTGGTGTCACAGGCGGTTGCCGGCCAGGAAGGGACGGTGTTTTACGTTACCGCTCTGCAAAGCTCCATGGGAGGGTTCGACGGGATTCCAGCGCCACAGCAGTTGCTCGGCGAAGAGGGATACGCGAAGTTCCTCAAGACCAGCGCGGATGTCGTGGAGAACACCGAGACGGTGATCAATCGGTTCCTGCCCGAACTGAGCAACGCTCCGGAGGAGGTAGTCGCCGCTGCTCCTGACTACTGGAGACCCAAGACCACGGTGGCGGCCAAGGCCGGGACGGCGAAGTCGGCTGTGGTGAATGCGGCGGAGAAGGGCAAGATGGAGGAGAAGAACAAGCAGTAGTAGGGACGAGGCGTTTGCCCGCAAACGAAGATCGGCAGCGCAACAAGTTCAAACAATAAGGGTGCCCCATGTCTCGCGTCCTTTGCGAGACGTGGGGATTCTTCTTTCCACTCTGCCAATTGGCCAAATCACTGAGTCATGTAACGTGTAGCGTTACACTATACATGTGATCAAGGGCATCCGACGTCGACGCAGGAGCAAGGAGTCGCCCATGCGTATGCACAATCCACCGCATCCCGGACGGGTTCTCCGCGAGTATCTCGGGGATCTAGCTGTATCCACGGCAGCGGACCATCTGCGGGTGACGCGCGTGACTCTGTCGCGAGTGCTGAACGCCAAAGCTGGCATCTCGGCGGCGATGGCGATCCGGTTGGGGGCTGCTTTGGGCACGACGCCGGAGTTGTGGATGAATATGCAGTCGCAGTACGACCTGTGGCGCGCGAAGCAGGCGCGGCAACCGGCGGTGCGGAGGTTTGCGCACGTAGCGGCAGGCTATGGACTGGCATCGCAAAGCTCGAAGTTCTTCTCTACTCCAGAAATTCGATCTCCAAGACGTACTTGGTGGTCGAATTCGGCTTGAAAAGACACTCGGCGTCGCAAATTTGGCAGTCGTCTTGGAAAATAGGTGAATTGGAAACCGTGGCTGCCGTCTAAGGTGTCACACACTCCCCCCAGATAATCGTAAAGAGCTTTTCCTTTCTCGAGAGATGGGGCAGAAATGGTCATGCGAAGTGCAATCGAGCCGTCGCTCCATCTTCTCCCTCTCATCGCTTCCGTAGCCGTCTTGCGGAGCCTTACGAAGCGGTCATAGTGCCGATGCTTGGGATTCCGCAGAGACGCTCGCAACTCCTTGAAGGGCGGGAATCCCAAGACTTGGATTACGACACTTTCTCCGCGCCCAGGAGTCGGCCTTCTGGGTAGCCGACCCGGATCTGGGTGAAGTTTTTCGCCGGGTCGCATTCCTAGTTCCTTAGCGTCTTCCCCGTCTTCAACGTGAACTGAATCCTCTCCTGCGTTTTCTTCTCGCCGCAGAGGGACTTGAAGCCTTCGCGCTCGAGGTCGAGGATGTATTGCTCGCTCAGAGGCTTGCCCGGAGTGACGTTGCCGCCGCAGAGGACTTCGGCGATCTTTGCGCCCAGCTTTACTTCGTAGTCGGTGATGAAGTCGCCCTGGCGCATGAGGTGGACTCCCATCTTGAGGGCGGCCAGAAGATTTTCGCCGGGGGCGGGGATGTCGGTGCGTGCGACAGGCGGCTCGTATCCGGCTCGCACGAGTTCCAAGGCGCGCGCCTTGGCGTCGGAGAGTACGCGCTCGCGGTTCATGGTGATGCGGTCGGAATTGCGGAGGAACCCGAACGCGCGGGCTTCATGCGCCGAAGTGGCAACCTTGGCTGTGGCGATGGTCTCGAAAGCCCTCTTCAGGGCTTCCATCATTTCGACGGAGCCGGCAAGGGCATCGCCCGAAACTTTGCCGCGCGAGGAAGACGCCGTGTCGACGGCGCGGAGGAGCATTTCTTTGCAGCCTCCGCCGCCGGGGAGCAGGCCGACGCCGACTTCGACCAATCCGGTGTAGAGCTCGGCGTGCGGCTGACGCGCTGCGGCGTGCAGCGAGATTTCCGTGCCTCCGCCCAGGCAGAGGCCGAACGGCGCGGAGACGACGGGCTTGGGTGAGAATTTGATGGCTTGCGTCATGCCCTGGAACTGCCGGATGGCGAGGTCGACGTCGTCCCACTCGTCCTCCTGCACGCTCATGAGGAGCAGCATGAGGTTGGCGCCGACGGAGAAATTCGTGGCGTCGTTGGTGATGACGAACGCGTCGAAGGCGTCGCCGGGGCCGCCGGGCTTTAGGGTTTGAATGATGAGGCTGATGATGTCGGAGCCGAGCGAGTTCATCTTGCTGTGGAACTCGAGGCAGGCTACGCCGTCACCTAGATCGACCAGAGAGGCGCCGGAGTTCTTCTTCACCACGCCATTCGATTTCTTCGCAACTGTCACCGACCACACGCCCGTCGCGACTTGAACCGATTCCCAGCTTTCCGTTCCCGATTCCCAGTACTTGCGTCCGGAGGGCGACTTGGGGTCGTCGAGGTACCAGGACTTTTGTCCGGAGGCCAGTAATCTCTCGACATTGGCCGCGACCGGCTTGCCTTCTTTTTTCATGCGCGCGACGGTGGCTTCGACGCCGGCAGCATCCCACAGCTCGAACGGACCAAGTTCCCAGTTGAAGCCCAGGCGCATGGCGCGGTCGATTTCGACGATTGAGTCGGAGATTTCGGGGATGCGGTTGGCGGAGTACGTCCAGAGATCTGAGAGCGCGGACCAGAGAAATGCTCCGGCCTTGTCCGCTTTCTGCGGGGCGGCGCCGTCGAGACCAAGGAGCGTGCGCAGGCGCGCGCCAGTGTCTTCGATATTCTTCGCTATGTCGAGTGCGGCGAACTTTGGCTTCTGCCGCGGATGGTATTCGAGCGTCTTCCAGTCGAGGGCGAGGCGCTCCGCTTCCTGGTTAGAGTCGGCGGACAGGAGTGCCCGCCCCACATTTTTCTTGTAGAAGCCACCTTTGGTTTTGTCGCCCAGCCACTTGTGCTCGATCATCTTGCCGAAGAAATCGGGGAGGCGAAGGTCGCTGCGTTCGTCGTGGACGTTCTTTGTCATGTTGCCGACGACGTGGCCGAGAATGTCGAGGCCGACCAGATCGATGGTGCGGAACGTGGCGGACTTGGGCCAGCCGACGGCTTGTCCGGTGAGCGCGTCGACGTCTTCGATGGTGAGCTGCATCTCTTGCATCAGCCGCATGACGTTCAGAACCGAGAAGGTGCCGATGCGGTTGCCAATGAAGTTGGGAGTATCTTTCGCGATCACGACGCCCTTGCCCAGGCGCACGTCGCAGAAGTGAGCGATGGCATCGATGGCGGCGCGGTCAGCCTCGGGCGTGGGGATGATTTCCAGCAGGCGCATGTAGCGCGGAGGATTGAAGAAGTGCGTGCCGAACCACGCCCAGCGGAAGTCGTCGGAGAATCCTTCGGCAATCTTGCCGACGGGTAGACCGCTGGTGTTGGTGGTCACGATGGTTCCGGGCTTGCGGATGGCTTCGACTTTGCGCAGCAGAGTGCGCTTGATGTCGAGGTTCTCGACTACGGCTTCGATGATCCAGTCGACCTCGGCGAGCTTCTTCAGGTCGTCGTCGAAGTTACCGACGGTGACGAAGCGGGCCAGGGACGGTTCCATGAAAGCGGCGGGCTTGGATTTTTTCGCGGCGTCGAGGCCGGCAGCGGCGAACTTGTTGCGCGCTGGGGCGTCGGCGTCGGGAGGAACGATGTCGAACAGGTAGCTGGGAACGCCGGCATTGGCAAAATGCGCGGCGATGCGGGCGCCCATGGTTCCGGCGCCGAGAATAGCGACTTTATTGATGCGCTTCATGAGTGGGCCTCGATATGAAAAGTCTTAACCACCCTTCGACTGCGCTCAGGGCAAGCTCCGAACACGGGGGACACAGAGGATTTCGAATGCCTTGCGAACTGGCAATGGTAATCTCACGAGGGTAATTTATCTAGCGTCCCAGTCACAGGTCCGAGTGGGCCTCGACATATTGCAGCGCTTGGCGGGCCATCTGTTTTTCTCCCCGATACGCCAGCAGTTTTGGGGCATCTTCCAGGGGCACCCACTTGGCGCGGGCGACTTCGATGCGCATTTCGTCGGCGATGTTATCGATACGGCCGGATTCGTAGCGCAGCAGGTAGAAGGTCACAATCTTGAAGACGCGCTCGCCGTCGCCCCAGGAGCGCACGTACACATATTTGATGTCGGCGAGTTTGGTGATGGGAACCGCGGTGATCCCGGTTTCTTCGCGCACCTCGCGGAGGGCCGCTTCCAACGCTTTCTCGCCGGGGTCGACCAGGCCTTTCGGCAGGCAGAGAACGGGCTTTGGTCGCGAGCGCGTCCGCTTGGGCGGATCGGGAGACGCGAAGGGCTTCGTCGGCAACTCGTCCTTCGGTGGCTCGTCCACAGGAAGCTCGATGGCCGCCATCGACCAAACTCCGTCCTTGTTGCGAATGACCACGCCGCCGGCTGAAATCTCGCGCACCATACTCTCCGCAAGTTAGCAGGAATACAGGAGTTTCGTCACGGGCTTGGCGGGTCCACGGTAACCGGTTACCGACCGGGCCGGTGGCCAGGGTTAAGGAAAAATGGCACCCTCGTGCCCTTACAGCCTGCCCTGCAATTGTGGCATCTTAGGTGTAAGGTAGGGGTTGAGCGGTTCCGGTCGCTCCGGGCTGCAGATGTGGGGTTGCTGTGAAGAGTCTGGGGAATATTATTCGCTCGGTGCAGGCGTTTAGGCGGGAGTTCTCCCGCAAGAGCGCTCCTGCGGCGTCCGCCCGGGTTCCCGCGATTGGCGTCGCGTTGGGTGGAGGCTTTGCCCGCGGCATCGCACACATCGGAGTTCTGAAGGTCCTCGAACAAGAAGGCATCCCAGTCCGCGCGATTGCCGGCACGAGCGTGGGTGCGCTGATTGGCGCCTGCTACTGCAGCGGGCTCTCGATCCCTGAGATGGAAGAGGTCGCGCACAACTCACGCTTCACCACGTTTGCCCGCTGGACGGTATCGCGCCATGGATTTGCTTCCAGCGACCGCATGGCCTCGTTCCTCGCCCGCACCTTGAAGGTGAAGACGTTTGAAGAGCTGCGCATTCCTCTGGGCGTAACGGCGACCGACTTCAATACTGGCGAAGGTGTGGTGTTCCACTCGGGCTCGATCGTCGATCCGGTGCGCGCCAGTTGCTCGTATCCCGGAATGTTCCTGCCGGTGGAGATTCGCGGACGCTACCTGGTGGACGGAATGCTGTCGCATCCGGTGCCCACCCGGCCGCTGCGTGAAATGGGCGTGGAGCGCGTGCTGGCGGTGCATTTGAAAGGCACGTGGGCCAACGGCGGTCCACCGCGGCATCTGTTTGATGTGATCGGACAATCGTTCGCGATTGCACAGGATGCGATGTCGAGCTTGTGGCGCGGAGCCGCAGACTTGGTCATTGAGCCCGACGTGGCCGGATTCGGCTATGACGACTTCAAGCGAGCGGATGAATTGATGCGCGCGGGCGAAGTGGCCATGCGCCAGGCGCTGCCGGAAGTGCGCCGTTGGTTGGAGGCGCAGCTGGAAGACGTCTCAGCGGCAAAGGCGATGCCTACGGTGGCTAAGCCCGCACCCGTCCCGGCGGATTGACAACTCGATCCACGCAGCACGATCAACCTCCAGGCGGAGACGATTACGATCTTCGCGGTAAGCCACTAAGCGGCAACGGTTACTTTCTCTGCTTCCTCGCAGATTTTCTTCCACGCTTTTTCTACGTGCTTTGCCTGCGTGTTGGTCTGCCCAACGCAGAGACGCAGCGTCAGCTTGCCGTTCAGCTTTGTGTGCGTGAGGAACAGGTCGCCGCTGCGATTCAGGCGGTCCATGATAGTTTGATTTGCGGCGTCGCCGGCCTTGTGGCGGAAACAGACAAGGTTCAGCGGGGCTGGCGCTGCCAGTTCGAAGCGGTTGTCGTTGTGCACCCAAGTCGCGAACTGCTGCGCCAGTTGCACGTGCTGGCGAATGTGGTGCTGCAGGCCCTCGACGCCATAGTGGCGGATCACGAACCACAACTTAAGCGAGCGGAAGCGGCGTCCGAGTTGGATGTGCCAGTCGCGGTAGTCGATCACCGCGCCGGATTCCGTGGCCTGATTGCGCAGATATTCGGGCAGGATGCTCAGTGTCTGAATCAGCGCTTTGCGGTCCGCGACCCAGAAGCAGTTGCAGTCGAAGTTGGTGAACATCCATTTATGCGGATTGAAGTTGTAGCTGTCGGCACGCTCGACGCCGCTTTGCAGGTGACGGAACTCGGGACAAAGCATCGCCGTGCCCGACATGGCCGCGTCCACGTGCAGCCAGAGATTTTGCGCGCGGCAGATCTCACCGATCGCGGGGATCGGGTCCATCGCGTTTGAGGACGTTGTGCCCACGGTCGCGCAGACGAAGCAAGGAGTGAGTCCGGCACGACGGTCGCCATCGATCTGGCGTGCTAGGGCGTCGGGCCGCATGGCGAGATTTTCGTCCACTTCGATCAGGCGCAAATTCTCGACGCCGATGCCTGCGATCATCGCCGCTTTTTCCAGAGACGAATGCGTTTGCGTCGAGGCGTAGGCGACGAGGCGTCCATCGCATCCTTTCTTGTTGCTGACGTAGTTAGTCGCGCGTTCGCGTGCGGCCAGCAGGGCGCAGAGGGCGGCGCTCGAAGCTGTATCCTGGATGACTCCTCCCCCAGCGCGCGATGACAAAAACTTCTCCGGCAGGGCGAGCATCGCCACGAGCCAGTCCATCACATGAGTTTCGAGTTCGGTGCAAGCAGGGCTGGTGGACCACAGCATTCCTTGCACGCCCAGGCCGGAAGAAAGAAGATCGCCGAGAATGCCGGGACCGGAGGCGTTGCAGGGGAAGTAGGCGAAAAAGTTCGGGGATTGCCAGTGGGTAACGCCCGGCAGAATCAGTTCCTCAACATCTTTCAGCAGCGCGTCAAACGGCTCGCCCTGCGCCGGAGGTTGCGCCGGAAGTGAGGCGCGAATCTCTCCCGGCTTTACTTGCGAGAGCACGGGGAACGATTCGATACGGGAGTGGTAATCGGCGATCCAGTCGATCACGGCATGGCCGTGACGGCGGAATTCGTCGGGCGTCATGTGAAAGGATTTTTCGTCGGGCAAAGTTAGTTCTCCAGGTCACGTCACTGCAACCGTCCAAAATACACTCTCGTCTTGTAGTCGAAAGACGCGCGCCCCGCGACCGCGTGCATATCGAAAATGCGCCGTAACTCGCGCAGCATGGGCGCATGGTTGGGGTGCTCCGGACCCGGCGCGTAGGACGACGAGAGGAGTCCGCCTTCCACGCCCTGGTAGTCGAATTCCTGCCGCATCTCGAACGTTCGCTCCTGATACGGCGCCGGGGCGAAGAATTGATTCACCTCCGAAGTCGTTTTCTCGTGGCGGATGTCCTGATAGTCCGTGCCATAGGTCAGCAGCAATTGTTCATAGTCGCGAAGAAATGGAGTGGCATCTGTGAGGCGCTCGTTCCACAGCAGGACGAGCCATCCGCCGGGTTTCAAGATCCTCGCGAATTCTCTGCGCGCGCGTGCGCGGTCGAACCAGTGTGCGGCCTGAGCCGCCGTAACAAAATGCACGCTCGCATCGGGCAGTGTGGTCGCCTCCGCAGTGCCTGCGAGGCTCGTGAACTTCGGGAACGACGCCAGTAGGCGTTCGCCCGCCTGGCGCATGTCAGCATTTGGCTCCACGCCGAAAACCGGGTTGCCATTGTCCAGCAGCATGCGGGTCCAAATGCCAGTGCCGGAGGCGATGTCGGCAACGACTCGGTCTGGTGCCAAGTCGCAGTCGGTTTTCAAAGTCCGCAAGGCCTCCGGAGGATACCCCGGCCGGTAGCGGACGTAATTCTCTACGCGATCGGAAAAGCGACTGGTGGCATTGGGAGCAGGCATAGGGAAGCGCGCGGCAAGATTTTTCAACTTGCCAGAAAGCTATTCTAACGGCAGGATAGAGAGGTTGTCCCTCCCCGCCGGGTCTACGGAGTCTGCCCGCCGGTTCTCCAGGCTGGAGCGCGCGGCAGCGAAGGAAATGTGAATTGCCCGGCTGCAACCTGCACAAAATATGCGAGTCGTGATCAAAGTCGGCACCAGCCTTATCGCTCCCGGCGGGCAGATTGACATTCACCTGCTGCGCGGCATGGTCGATCAGTTCGATCTTTCGAAGAACGAATACCTGATAGTGACTTCCGGCGCGATTGCGGCGGGCATGTCGGGACTCTCGCTGCAAAAACGACCCAGCGACGTTCCGGGAATGCAGGCCTGCGCCGCCGTGGGCCAGAGCAAGTTGATGCATACCTACGAGCGCCTGTTCTTTGGCAAGAAAGTCGTGGCGCAGTTGCTGCTCTCCAGCGACGACTTCACTTCTCCGGTGCGCTATCGCAATCTGCAGAACGCGCTGGCCGAGTTGCTGGCGCTGGGCGTGGTGCCCATCGTCAACGAAAACGACAGCGTGTCGGTGCGTGAGTTAGAGGGAGCGTTTGGCGATAACGACGAGTTAAGTTCGCTGCTGGCGACGGCCGTGAAGGCAGACTGGCTGTTGCTCTTGACCAACGTCGACGGATTCCTGGTTCCCAACGGGCGTAAGAAGCCGCGTCTGCAGCGCGTGGTGCGCAAGCTGACTCCGGCGCTGGAAGCGCAATGCAATGGCAAGAGTTCGCTGGGGCGCGGCGGAATGATTTCGAAACTGCGCGCGGCGAAATTGGCGAGCGAGGGCGGCGTCCACGTGGCGATCGTGAATGGACGGCATCCGCAAGCCATCACGCTGGGCATGGAAAGAAAAATCGGGACTTACTTCCCGCCGCAGAGGGTCAGTTGATGGCGACTACTGTCAGCAGCACTACTTCCACGCAGGAGAAGTTGCAGCGCGCCCGCGCGGCATCGACCCGCCTGGCGCTGCTTTCCACGGAAGAGAAAAATGTGCTGCTGCTCGCAATTGCGGACGCGATCGAAGCGCAGGAAAAGAGCATTCTTGCCGCGAACCGCGCAGACGTGGAGGACTCCGGGCTCGAAGGCGCCATGCGCGATCGTCTGCTGCTGACGCCGGCACGGATCAAAGAGATGGCTCGCGGCGTGCGCGACGTCGCGGCGCTGCCCGATCCGATTGGCGAAATACTGGCGGAGTGGAACAAGTCGAACGGCCTCCGCATTCGCAAGGTGCGCGTGCCGCTGGGCGTGGTCGGAATCATTTATGAGTCGCGTCCGAATGTGACGGTCGATACGGCGGTACTAGCGCTCAAGGCGGGCAACGCGATCGTGCTCCGCGGTGGCAAAGAGGCAACGCAAAGCAGCCAGCGCCTGGTCGAGATTATGACCGCGGTGCCCGGCGTTCCCGAAGGCGCGATTGAGTTGCTGGATTCCAGCACGCGGCATTCGGTGCAGGAACTGATCAAGGCGCGCGGGTTGGTGGACGTGATCATTCCGCGCGGTGGTGCTGGATTAATCACTTTCGTTACCGAGAATTCTACGGTGCCCGTGATCGAGACTGGGGCAGGGAATTGCCACGTCTTCGTAGATGAGTCCGCGGACTTCGAGATGGCCGACCGCATTGTGATCAATGCCAAGACTCAAAGACCGTCGGTGTGTAATGCCGCCGAGAAGTTGTTGGTGCATGAACGCGTCGCTGCGGAATATGTGCCGCGCATCGTCAGGAAGCTGATCGACGCTGGCGTCGAAGTACGTGGCGACGGGAAAGCTCGCTCACTCGCAGCTGGGTTGCACGTCAGACCGGCGGCCGAGCAGGACTGGTACGAAGAATATCTTCGCCTGTGCATGGCGGTCGCCGTGGTCGCCAATGTTGCCGACGCCATCGCTCACATTAACCGCTACTCGACTAAGCACTCTGATTCTATCGTCACGCGGGATGAAGGGAACGCGCAGAAGTTTCTGCGCGGAGTGGATTCGGCGGCGGTGTACTGGAACGCCTCTACCCGTTTCACTGACGGTGCCGAATTCGGCTTCGGCGCCGAGATGGGCATCAGTACGCAAAAACTCCACTGTCGCGGGCCGTTCGCACTGGTGGAACTGACTTCTTCAAAATACGAGATTGTCGGCACAGGGCAAGTAAGGTAGGTCGTCAGTGCGTAGCGCCGGCATTTCCGCCGTTCTTAATTACCGCCAAACCGGAACGCGCATCACGTCAAAGTGATGATCGTAGGTCCAGACTTCGAGTCCCAAACGCATCGCCAGAGCGCCGATTGTCGCGTCCACCAGGGTAACGCGCTGATCCGGTAGCGCTCGAACCCTTGTGAACGCCTGCCTGTAGTCTTCCGGGGTCGGATTCACTAAGGCTGCATCGGTCATGTACGCTAGCCATTTTAGCGCGGCGGCTGTGCCCATGCGGAACAGCAGAAGCCCGTAGGCCTCAAGCAAGGTGGGATAAGCAATGACGACTTCCCTTCGATCCTTGGCCAACTTCTGCAACTGTCGGAGCGCCTTGTTCGTGGTGTGCATCGTCCTCGTCGGCAGCCGCATAGAGCGGCCCGCTGTCGGCCAACACGGCGCGTGTCATTCTTTCATGCCCGTAAGATAAAGGTCATGGTTCTCACTGACATCGCTGCGCCCGCTCCGCCCCACAGGCTTGATGATCAACGGACGGTACGTCCGCAGAAAACCGCGTTCGCGCAGGTACTCGCGCAGGGCCGCTTGCACTACCGTCGTGAGTGCGGGCGGAGCCTCTTGGGCCCGAACATAGTTATCCATGGCCTCGGCAATATCATCAGGAAACGTCATTGTGGCACGCTTCATGGAGCTAGTATATCACTTATGAGCACCAGTTGGTGAAAGTGGTGAAGTTGGCGCCAGTGGCGAACTTTAGGCGAACAAAGCACTTCCATCTCCCACGCTGCGCTAGCCGCGCGCGGCTGTGCTACCTTACTAGCTTTCCCTTAGGAGCCCGATGAGACTTCTCTCAGTCGCCGTTCTATCTTCCGCCCTGCTTCTTTCGGGATCGTCTCTAACAGCAGGTGGTAACGCTTCCCCATCTTCCAATTCGACTCCTGCGATCTTCGGCTTTCGTGACGCAGCGGCCGAATCGGACACGGAAGCGCGTTTCGTCGCTGTGCCCGATCCCAAGCTGGCCGAAGAACACCTGCGAATTCTCACCCAGGCTCCGCACATGGCTGGGACGATTGAGGACAAAGCTACCGCCGACTACGTAGCGCAGAAATTCCGCGACGCTGGGCTCGACACCGAGCTCGTCGAGTACAAAGTCTGGATCAACTACCCCGCAGAAATCAGTGTGGACATGACCGCGCCGGCAGGCGTTGCGATGCACGGGCCCACGCGCGAGCACGTTGACAGCGATCCTTTTCAAGACGATCCGCGCGTGGTCATGCCCTTCAACGGCATGTCGCCCTCGGGCGACGTCGAGGCCGACGTGGTTTACGCTAACTACGGTACGCCGGAGGACTTCGAAAAACTCGACAAGTTGAAAGTTGATGTGCGCGGCAAGATCGTGCTGGTGCGCTATGGTCAGAATTTTCGCGGAGTGAAAGTTTTCGTAGCACAGGAACACGGCGCTGCGGGCGTTATCATCTACTCTGATCCTGCTGACGATGGCTGGAAGCGCGGCGACAAATATCCGGATGGACCGTGGCGTCCTGACACCGGCGTGCAGCGCGGTTCGGTGGGATACATGTTCGAATTTCCCGGAGATCCGACGACTCCGGGCGTCGCGTCGGTGCCGTCGCTGCCTAGGTCGCAGCGCATTTCTCCACAGCAATCGGCGCAGATGCCGAAGATTCCTGTGACTCCTTTGTCGTATCACGATGTGTGGCCGGTGTTGCAGCACCTGAGCGGGCCTGCCTCGCCCCGCGAGTGGCAGGGCGCGCTGCCGTTTACGTATCACGTTGGTCCAGGGCCGGCGAAACTGAAGATGCATCTAAAGCAGGACTACCAGTTCCGCACGCTGTGGGATGTCATTGGGCGGGTTCGCGGCAGTGCGCTTCCCGACGAATGGGTGGTCGCGGGCAATCATCGCGACGCTTGGGTGTACGGCGCAGTCGATCCTAACAGCGGCACGGCCGCGATGCTCGAGGCCGTACACGGCGTCGGCGAATTGCTGAAGTCAGGGTGGAAGCCCAAGCGCACCATGATTTTCGGCAGTTGGGACGGCGAAGAAGAAGGCCTGATGGGTTCGACCGAATGGGTCGAACAGCACGAGTCGGACCTGGTGAATGCGGCGGCGTATTTCAATGTGGACGTTGCCGTTTCCGGGCCAAAGTTCGGTGCTTCGGCTGTGCCCAGCCTCAAGCAGTTTCTGCGCGACGTGACCAAGGTCGTGCCCAGCCCCAAAGGCGGGACCGTTTTCGAAGCGTGGCAGAAAGCGGCTCAGCCGGATGCGCCGGCGACCCAGTCGCCCGCAGAAGCGATCGGTGAGATGCGTCGCCTTCCCGCAGCGCAAATGAAGGGCGATGTCCCGGTCGGAGACCTGGGCAGCGGCTCCGATTACACGGCGTTCCTGCAGCATCTGGGAGTGCCGTCGAGCGACGTGAGTTCAAGCGGTCCCTACGGTGTGTATCATTCGGCGTTCGATGATTTCACGTGGTTCAAAAAATTCGGCGATCCCGATTTCGTGTATGAGCAGGAGATGGCGCGGGTCTTCGGATTAGAAGCCATACGCATGGCCGACGCCGACATTCTTCCCTACGATTACGAGGAGTACGGGAAAGAGATTGCCGCGTATCTGGACGCAGCGCGCAGACGGGCTGACAACAAGTTCGGCAACCACGTGCTCGACTTCGGAGCGGTGAACAACGCGGTTCGGCATTTTCAGACTGCGGGTGCGAAGATACTGGCCAAGCAGAAGAACCCGCCGCGGGACGCTGCCCGGCTGAACCAGGCTTTGCGCGGGGCGGAGCGCGCGCTGCTGATGCCGCAGGGACTGCCGCATCGTCCGTGGTTCCGTCATGCCATCTACGCGCCGGGCGAATATACGGGATATGCCGCGGTGGTGATTCCTGGAGTGAACGAGGCTCTCGACAAGGGCGATAGCGAACGCGCGCGCCAGCAGTTGGCCGCGCTTGCGGCTGCGCTCGAACGCTCGGCGAAAACTTTGGAAGGATATCGGTAGCGTATGACTTCCGCTCATGCTCTCGGACAATTTCTGCGCACGCTGCCAGCTTCGGCGGCCGCGACGTTCCTTGCGCTGTTTCCGATTGTCGATCCCTTCGGCGGAATTCCTATTTTTTTCACGATGACCTCAACGTGGACCGCGCGGGACCGGCGTCGCACTGCGTTCAAGACTGGGCTGTGGGTGTTCGTCATCCTGGTGACGTTTCTGTTCTTTGGACGCTTCGTGCTGTACTTCTTCGGCATCTCGCTGCCGGTGCTGAAGATTGCCGGCGGACTGATCGTAGCCAACACGGCCTGGGGCATGGTTACTTCGCACGCGCGCATCACGCCCGAGGAAAGTCACGAGGCCGAGGACAAAGAGGACATTTCTCTGACTCCGCTGGCGATGCCGCTGATGTCGGGACCGGGCGCAATCGGCGTGGTCATGGCACTGGCCGCTCATGTGGACAACGCGGCCGCGTATCTGGGGATGGTCCTCGGCGTTGCCGGGATCGCGCTCAGCGTTGCTCTCTTCTTTTGTCTGGGCGGGCCGCTGGTGCGACGTCTCGGGCCCAGCGCGGTGGGCGCCATCAACAAGATTTTCGGCTTCCTGATTCTTGCCATCGCCGTCCAACTGGTGTGGGATGGCGTTGCCGATTTCAGGAACTAGGTGCGGGGGCAGGCCTCCCTTCGGCTTCGCTCAGCGCCAGCTTTGCCAGCTAGCTACGCGCAAACTTTCGTGGAACCGTAGTCCTATCCTCTGCGTATCAAAAACAGACGCTTTTGCGCCCAAGAGGTGCTCCATGTCCAGGCGGTCCATGGCCGGAAGGTCTCTTCTTCGATTGACTTCCCTTCACAGAACATTCCTCGTTTGTCTTCTGCTGGTTCCATTCTGCGCAGCCACACCCAATGATTGGAACTATGAAGAGACGCGCAGCGACGCGCGCGATTTCGTCACTGGCGGAATGCTGCACGTACACATGAGTGTCGGCGACCTGCACATCCGGCGCGGCGATGGCGACAAGATCCACCTGCGCTACACGGTCAAGTCACGCCGTGAAAAGAACGTGAAAGATTCACACGTGGACATCGACGTCCGCGGGAACGACGCCACGATCGAGTTTCATGCCGCTTCTGGAGCCAACACGCAGTTCGACGTGGAGCTGGAAATTCCGGCGAGCACGAACCTCGATGTGCATCAAAAAGTCGGCGACCTGACCGTGGAGAATGTCGAAGGCGACAAGGATCTGGATATTGGAGTCGGGGACATCCGTCTGTCAAAAGGGCACTCGGCATATCACCTGGTGTACGCGAGCGCTGGCATCGGCGATGTGCACAGTGATGGCTATGGCGAGACCAGCGGCTGGCTGGGAAAGACGCTGAAGTATCACGGGGAGGGGAAGTATGAGCTACGGGTGCACGTGGGGGTGGGGGATATTCATCTGGATGGGAAGTGACGTTTTTGTCAAGAAAGTTAATCCCTCCTCGACATAAATGAGACGGGTCTAGCCCGGCCCAGCGACACGTATTCAACGACAGATCAGGCGTTTTCTGTGCGGTTTTCGAATCGTTTTCGGACGCACTCAGCTGTGCCGGGCCAGGTAGAGCAGCAGGCCGAAAATCACCACCGGAATCAGCGCGAGCACAACATAGAAAAAGATCTTCTTCGCCCACGGAGTACGGCGCTGCTTCCAGTTATGCAGTTCAGGCCGTTCGGCGACTCCCACTTGGTCTTGATGCTCGAGGTCCCAAGCAAAGTCACGCGCACTGGGATAGCGATTTTTGGGATCGCGCTCCAGGGCCCGATAGACGATCTCCTGTAACTGCGGGGGAATAGCGGGATCGATTTCACGCGGAGGTACGGGGCTGTTCAGCAGGCGATCGTTCATGATCAGAAACGGATTCGCACCGGAAAAGGGAACTTTCCCCGTCAGCATCTCATAGAGCATGACGCCCAGGGCAAATAGGTCGCTGCGTGCGTCACCGCGTTTTCCCTTCACTTGCTCGGGAGAGATATAGTCGGGCGTTCCCATGGTCTGAGAAAACTTGGCGAAGGTGAGGCGGCGGGACTTGACGTTCGCAGCGATGCCGAAATCGATGAGCTTGATGTTGTCGTGTTCATCGACCATGATGTTTTCCGGTTTCAGGTCGCGATGCACCACTCCGTGAGAGTGAATATATTGCAACGCGTCCAGGATTCGCAGCGTGATGGCCACGGCGCGCGGCAGGCCCAGCTTGTGCTCTTCATCGAGGATCTTGCGGAGCAGGCGCCCATCCACCCACTCCATGACCATGTAGACCTGACTGCGAGCCTCGTCGCCCAAGACCTTCATCACGCCGGGGTGATCCATCGTCTTACCGATTTCTTCCTCGCGGCGGAAGCGATCGAAAAGGGCAGGGTCACACTCGACCTCTGGGTGGGGAATTTTGATCGCCACCGGACGTCCGGTTTGCACGTCGGTGCCGCGGAAGATGGAGGCCATCCCGCTCCGGGAGACAAGACTGTCAATGCGGTAGTGGTCGAGCTGGTCGCCAGGATGGAGCGAAGTCATCGTTGAAGACAAGCGAGAAACATCCCCCGAACTCGTACGTATCCATCATGCCAGAACCTGCATAAGTAAAGTGTAAAGAAATCACCGAAATACTGAGGTTGCGAAACCATCATCGTCAGCGGAGTTTGTAGGGACGACCACGGTACATCCCCATGCGCTCGACGCCGCGAATGCGGATCAACTGCACGCTGACGTTGTCACCGCCATCCTGCTCGTTGGCGCACGCCACGAGCGCGCGCGCGGCAACTTCCAAATCATGGTTCCGGCTTACGGTCTCCGCAATCTCAGCAGCACTAACGGCACCGTGCAGGCCGTCGGAACAAAGCAACAGCACATCTTTGGGAAGCAGTCGCACTTCGTTGATTTCGACATTGGCGAACAGGCCCTTGCCCAGCGAGCGGGTAAGAACATGGCGAGTGGGTACCTCCGCGGCCTCTTTGGCGGAGAGGATTCCAATCCGCGCCTGTTCGCTGGCGACCGTATGGTCATGAGTGATCTGCCGCGTCTCACCTCCACGAATCACGTAGGCGCGGGAATCGCCGACATGGGCCACGGTCGCGCAGTCGAAACGGAGGGCACAGACGACAATCGTCGATGCCATGCCAGAGCCGGCGGGACCCGCCATCAGTTCCGTCTCACACACGCGAGCGTTCGCTGATTGCACCAGGTCGGGTAATAAGTCGCGGTGTGGCGCGCCGGCGGCCGCGCGCCGGAATCCGCCGACTACTTCCTCGATTGCGGCGCGTGAAGCCACCTCTCCCTGTCTCTGGCCGCCGACACCGTCGGCGAGGGCAAACAACCAACCGTGCGAACGGGCGAGGGCGGGAGAGGCGGGAGTAACGTAGCCGAGATAATCCTCATTCCGCGGGCGAACAAGTCCGGGGTCAGAAAGCTGCGAAAACTCAAGGTCCAGCATAGGCGGACAAACGCATAGCTACTGGCAGAACTGCTGCTGTCCATCAGGCCCAAGTACATTGATGCACAGGTACCTGGCAGCGCTGCCGCTGCCAGATCCTGCCCATGTCTAGTCAGCCCCAAGTCAGGCAGCGGTCACTCGGTCCGACACAATTGTCGTGCGCCCGGTAGCTTTACTGGCTCGGAGGAAGTAAATCCCACCGTAGATGGCCCAGACGAGCGCAATGCCCAGAGCCAACAAAGGCTCCATCTTAGTACCGTACCCCATGAAGGGACCGACCACATAGAAGATCATGCAGGCCAGATTGGCGAGCAGACCAAATACGGGGATGATGAGATGACGCACAACCTTGAACTGTGGGTGATTGTGGAAACACACGATGCAAGTTATGCAACTCAACATGTACAGCAGGAACGTGCCAAAATTCGACGCCAACGTCATGGTCAGGAATGAGTTTGGCAGGGCCGCCATTTTGTCGTGAGTTAAGTAGCCAAAACTGGACCAGAAACCATGGGGCAATGCCTGAATCGCCGCGTCCGTAGGAGCGGCTCCGTCGCCGAAGTACACCACAACCGTGATGCACCCAACCACGGCCGAGATCACGGCCAGCAGCCAGATGGCGCGATGCGGAGTCGCGTTTTCTGTGTGCAGCAATCCCATGGAATCCGGCAACTCCTTGTCCTTCCCCATGGCGTAGGTCACGCGAGCTCCAGTATTCATACAGGAGAGCGTCGTGCCAATCAGCGCCAGGAACACAGTGGCCGCTTCCGCCAGCATAAAGATCCGGCCTCGTCCAGGTCCGAACAAGGCGTCGCCCACGAGAACCATCAGATCCCCAATGGGAGCGGCGGAACCCGCCGCACTCGCCATGGGGTATCCACTATTGAGAACGTAGTTGGCCGCGAAATATTCGAACAAATAGCAGAAACAGCCCTGCACTAGAAGCGACGTGATGACCGCGATCGGCACGTCACGTTTGGCATTCTTCGCCTCACCTCCCATGGAGGTAACCGATTCAAATCCCACCAGGATCAGAATGGCAATGGTCGCTTGCACAAACATCCAGCCGAAATTGTGCATGCGCACGACAGAGCCTGCAGTGGGATGGGAGACGAAAGCGCCGCTGGAGTCTTTTTCGGGGTAGGTCACGTGATAAGGAACGGGCTTGCCGGAAGCGTCCAGCTTGGGCTGCGGCGTGCCATTCGAGTCACGCACGATGACGTCCGTTGCCTGGCCGTTTACCATCTGCGAAGTTGTGGCGAACTCGTAGCTGAAAGCTGCGCTGGTCTGAGAATCAAACTGGTAGGCGGTGCTGCCCGGGGGATGGCTGATGCGGTAATTCAGAGCGACGACGGAGAACAAGAGAAGAGCGCTGATCTGAATCACATTAATGGCGATATTCACCGAAGTGGAACCGTTGATCCCGCGATGAGCGATGTAGGCCACGCCAAACGAGAACACAATGGCGACCAACATCATGAACATCGGACCGGGATTACTGGCGCTCATGAAATTCGGCCACAGCGTTCCCACCAGATAGCCGGAGATTACTCCGATGACACCGACCATCACTCCGGGATAGATCCAGTAGTAGAGGTGAGACCCCCACCCGACCACGAATTTAGCCAGCCGAGCATACGGCCACGCGGTTTCGTGATTGAGGAAAGACTGCTCGGCGAAGTAGTAGGAGCTGCCAGTCCCGGGATACAACTTGGCCATTTCGGCGTAACAGACGGCGGTAGCCAGACACAGCGCCGTCGCGAACACAATGCCGATCCACATGGACGGCGCGGTTGCCCCAGCCGCAGCCTGACCGGCAAACGTCAGCCAAAGGAAGGCACCGGGAGCAATGAGCGCCATCGCATTCATTGTCAAACCGGTCAGCCCTAGGGTTTGTTTCATTTCTGCATTCGTCTCAGCCATCGGTGTTCTCCTGTGGTCTGTCGTTGAATTCAGCATCTTCGCTTTGAATGATGCTGTACCGAACTTAGTCAGATCCGAACTTACTTACCCCTCTGATGCCGAGCGCACCCATGGAAGAGCAGAGCTTGTGTTACAAGGCAGCGATGCTTTCATCGGGCACACTCAAAGTCAAATTCATATTTCTTATTGTGCGGATTACTTGAATTTCTGGCAGAGGACGACTGCGCGCAAATCGAAATCCGTGCGCGGCAACGCCGCGTTTTGTTTGACGAAGCGACTTCAAACGTGAAGTAGCGCGGTAATTGGAAACTACAAACCAGCCGAGGGCAGTGGCTCTTCCTTCTAGCGACGATCAGAAAAATCTATTTGACGGGATGTGGTCAGGTTCGTAGCCTTGATGTCGGTGTCGGCTACTCCTAAGCACGGAGTAGCCCCGGACTCTTGTGTTCGGAGTGAGTTCCGATCGCGGAACGCCGTCACTTTCCGCCCGACATTGAGGAAGGACTGGGATGAAGCTTGCGGGTCTTTTGCTGTTGGTTGCAGGATGGGGCATCGTAATAGCAGCCGTCGCCCTGCTCCCTTCGCCGGTGGGGCGCGCCGGATTCGTTCTGGCCGGCATCGCAGTGGAGTTACTTGGACTGGCTCTCATGGTCAACTCTCATCTTGTTCTTGACGCGGGAAAAGGGTGACCACTCAGCCGCTTACTTCCCTTTCCGATGCCTCGGCGGTGCTTTGCACGCTTCTGGTTTTCATGGTGCCGATGGCATGCGCTGGCTTGGCGCTCGTGAACACGGGCCTGGGCCGGTCCCGCAGCGCCGCACACGCCATGCTGTCATCTCTCTGCGTAGTCGGCGTGGCGGCGATTGTGTATGTGATTCTTGGTTTCTCCTTTCAGGGCGCAGCTGGGATGCCCGCCCACGCGTTTACCTTTGGAGGGAAGGCGTGGAACTGGATCGCCGCGGCGCCGTTTTTCCTCCGAGGCCTGCGGTTCGACTTCTCCCCGGTATCGCTGACCGTCCTGCTACAGATTTTCAGCGTGGCGCTGGCGGCGCTGATCCCTCTAAGTTCCGGGGCAGACCGCTGGCGACTCGGAGCGACGTGCGCCTCCACCGCTTTGCTGGCGGGGTGGACGTATCCGTTGTTTGCTCACTGGGTGTGGGGCGGGGGCTGGCTGGCGCAACTCGGCGCGAATTACGGGTTGGGTGCGGGTTTCATCGATGGTGGAGGCTCCGGCACGATTCAGGTCGTGGGCGGACTCACCGCGTTGTCGATCACCTGGATTCTGCGTCCACGCCCGGGAAAGTACACTGCGGACGGAGCATCAGCCGCGATTCCCGGCCACAACGTCGTGCTCGCTCTGCTGGGCTGCACGTGCTCCTGGTTGGGATGGTTGGGACTAAATTCTGCCGGCGCTATTCTCTTCCGCGGCGTCGAACCGTCGCGGGTGATCCTGATCGCTGTCAATACAACGCTTTCCGCGGCGGCTTCGGCGTTGACGGTAGCCGTTGTTACGCGAGTCCGATTCGGCCGGCCGGATGCCTCCCTGGTCGCAAACGGTTGGATGGCAGGTCTGGTCGCCAGCAGTGCGTCGGCTGCATTCATAAAGCCAGCGGCGGGGATTCTGGTGGGAGCGGTTGCAGGAACCGTGCTCCCGTTCGCCATCGATGTTCTTGAATCCAGGCTGGGGATCGATGATCCAGGTGGCGCGATTTCTGTGCATGCTATCGCCGGCGTTTGGGGCCTGTTTGCGGTAGCGGCATTGTCGGACGTTGACGTTCACGGCGGATCTCGCGGACAGTGGCTGGCCCAATTGGTAGGCATTGCGACCTTGCTCGGCTTTGTCCTGCCTTTAACGTACGGGCTGAACTGGCTGCTCGATCGCGTGTACCGACAGCGTGTCGACGTGGAAGGCGAGTGGCGGGGAATGGATCTCCATGAACTGGGTGCCGGAGCCTACCCGGAGTTCGTTATCCACAGCGACGAGTTCATTGAGGGCTAGTCTGTGGCATCGCTCGCAGCGTCGACTTCTCTCGGCACCGTCTGTGCTCCGCAAAAGCTCGCCGCTGGCCTCAGGAGTAAAGCCATGCAGGTGACGGCGACCAGCACGCCGAGCAGGGGATGTGTTGCCAGCAGAAACAGACCTTTCAGCAAGCCGCCAAGCCCCGCCAGCAATTCCAAGAAATCTCTTATGCGAGGCGATCTGGTCATGGCCAACCCACGAGCAGCCCCGTGCGACTGCCCGGACAACGGATTCCATTCGGCTGCGGTACCAGTTCCTTACTTGGCATCCGCACTGCTAAAGACGTAGATCACGCCAAGAGTCACAGTGTTCTGTGTCTTCACAAACGGGTCTCCGAAGTTTCCCCTTGGAAAGACCGCTGAGTCTGACATATCGCGCCGGAACTCCAGCCGGCTGATAATGCTCTTCGCGATCGTCCGCTGGAACGTGGCCGTGAATTCGCTCAGCTCCTGGGACGTTCCGGTCGCGAATCCCTGGTTGTCGTCGAAGTACTCGCCGCGCACCGAAAAGGCGTACTTGTCGTTGGGTGCGTACTTGGCGTAGCCAGCCAGCCCACTCCAGACCGCGCGTGGGCCAACGACAAACGGAGGAACGCCCGCGATTTCGCTGGTCACGATGTGGTCGTGACCGTAGTCATAGTTCGCCATCAGCGAAAGCTTGGCAGTGGGGTTATAAGTGATCACGGTGTCGGAAAGATTCCGGAATGCCCCGTTGTAGTTCAAGTGCTCGGGCCCACCGAGATAAGTCTCGATGATGCTGAATTTGGCGTTCGGCGTCCAGGCGGCGCTGAACCCCGCCGTCTTGCCAGTATTGTTGTCGATGCTGTTGTTCCACCCGTTGACCACGTACCCGGTCACGGCGAACTTGGGGTTGAAGGCGTACTTCGCGCTGGCTCCGAAGTGATAATACGGAATCGCCCAGGAGAAAAGCAGGCTGCGCGAATAGTTCCAGTTGTCCTTACTCTCAATGACCTCTGCGCCTGCAGGCGTTACAAACTTGCCGATATTGATCTGCAGACCTTTGCCCACCGGCGCCATATAGGCCAGGTAGCCTTCCTTCAGATACTGATCGAAGTTGCTGATGCTGCTACCCGGTACTGCGCCTGGACCGACTTCGGTCGAGTTCACAAGATTCATTGCTTGCCCGAAGCCCAGCGAGACGTGATAGCCGACCCGGTTGGTGTTGTCGACCGCTTTGTCCGCGATCAACTCAAGCATATTCAGACCGAACTGTCCTGAGTTGATGTCGAAGTTGCGCAGCCCAGTCTGTCGCCCCGCAGGCTGATTCGAGTTGTAGCCATAGTAGGTGTCTACGAATCCGCTGAGCGTGGTCGGGCCCAGTAGGCCGGCCAATCCGGTTGGCGCCGGCGCGGCTGCGGGCGCGCTGGCCACGGCCGCGGCTGTTGGAGCTGGCGTGGCTGCTGCCGCCGCAGGTGCAGCAGCAGGTGCGGAGGCCGCTGGCGCCGCTGCGCCCTTGAGTTCGCTCACTTCGGCCCGGAGCGCCTTGACCTGCTCCTGCAGTTCTTGCATTTGGTGGAGAATTGCGTCGTTGGTTGGCGGAGGGGCACTCGTCTGCTCCTGCGCATAGCCGCCGGGCACCAGCGAAAGAGTTGCAAGAACGATTACAGCCCCCGCGTGGAAACGATACGTCATTGTGGTTACTCGCTTTCTCTCTTGGTTGTGTGTTGTATGTTTTGCAACGGGACCGCCGTGCGTCTCCGCTGACAGCACGCCGACCTTAGCGGCCATCGAGGTTGCCGTCCAACGAATATTTCTTCTGCTGTACATAGAAATTTCTTTTGAGAATCAAAATTCATGTGCGTCATAGAGTTTTGTTTACGTCGTACGTTGTAAACCGGACCCGACCCGAATCAGATCTGAGCGAGCCACTCCATTCATGGGCGCTGGAATTGTCCAGTGTCTATGGGCTTAATCGACGAACCGTCTGGAAACTTGAGGGATAGATTGATGAAAGAGTTGCAGGATTCTTTCACGTGCCACTCACCCTTGGTGCGAGTCAGCCACGGTTAGTCTGGTCGGCTCGCAGACATCAGGTCCGATAGGGCCGATAAATATTTTCTATAGATGATCTGGCGTCCGCCACGGTACTCTGTTGGCCGAGTCAGCACATCCTGAAGATTCACCGTCAGGCTCAAGCCACACTACTAAGGAGATCCATGTCCAACGAACTGCGCAATTTCCTGGCACTCTCGTACGAAGAACTGGAAGAACTCAACCTGAAGGCAAAGGAGCAGCGCAGGAACCGCGTCGCCATCGACAAGATCCGCGAGGAACGCCTCAAGTATCTGACTGACGAAAAGCGGATCAAGGCCGTGACCGTGCTGTTCAGCGATCTCGAAGGCCGGTTGCACATGCTGGACTACGACAAGAAGTTTCTCATCAAGAGCTGGGACAATCTGACGTTCGATGGCTCTTCGATCCGCGGCTTCACCGCGCAGCGCGAAAGCGACTTGCGCCTCGGCATTGACTGGGCGGCCTTCTATTGGGCGCCGTCGGACGTGTTCGGTTCGGGCAAAATCCTCGTGTTTGGGGAAGTCATCGACAAGGGCGGCACCCCTTACACCGCCGACATTCGCGGCGTGTTGAAGGGCTATGCCGACGACCTGCATAAGAAGAAGGGCTACACGCTGAACGCGGCCAACGAGATTGAAGGATTCCTGTTCAAGGGGCCGGACGCTGAGCGGCACTATCACGAAACCGGAAAATTCGAATACGTCAACACGGGCGGCTATTATCACTCCCTACCCGGCGATCCACTGCGTACGTTCATCGATACCACCGCGGAAGTGCAGCGCGCGATGGGCTTCCAGAACGAGAAGGACCATCCGGAGGTTGCGCCGTCGCAGTTTGAAATCAACTACGGCTACGGCGAGGTCGTGGCTGCGGCTGACCAGATTCAGCTCTACAAGTTGATCTGCCGTCAGGTGGCCACGAACATGGGACTGACCGCGTCGTTTCTGCCCAAGCCAGTCGTGGGCGTCAACGGCAGTGGCATGCATACTAACGTTTCCATCAGCGAGAATGGAAAGAACCTTTTCTGGGACCCCAAGGGCGAAGAGAAACTCAGCAAGATGGGGTGGGCGTTTCTTGATCGCATCCTCACCCATGGCAACGACATTTGCCTGCTGCTGAATCCGAGCGTGAATGCTTATCGCCGTCTCGATCCGCACTTTGAGGCGCCCAATCAGCTCAAAGCCTCCGCCGTGGATCGTGGATCGATGATCCGCATCCCGATCGGCAACGAGAAGAGCATGCGCGTCGAAGTTCGCTCCGTCGCGCCCGACGCCAACCCTTACTTGGTCATGCACTCGATCTTCAAGTCGGGCAACGACGGCGAGACGGCGAAGATCAAGAATCTGCGCCAAGCTGAACGGTACCTGCCGGACAACATCTATGACGCTCTGACGAACTTCCGCAACGCGGAGTGGACAACAACGCTTCTGGGTGAGGATGTCAAAGGCCGCTATGCGGACTTGAAGCAGGCGGCCGCCGATCGCTGCCCGCGCTTGCTGGGAACATTTGTCAAAGCTCCCGAGGTGCAGTATCACCACGACGTCTACAACCAGTTCCTGTGGAACTTGTTCTAGAGCGCGAGGGATGCTTGCCAACGTGCCGGCGTCCCTCATTCCTCGGCCTGGCGCAAGCTGGTTCTCGCTACCGGAGTTTCACCCTAAGGAAGCTCTGAGCAACCATCGATTCTGAGGCGGCCTGGAATTCCAGACCTGCACCGGCCACGAATTCCCCTGTATTGCTTGCGACCTTACCGGAACCCGCCATTCACGCGGCTTGCAGAGACACTACGCCCTCGCCACTGCCAGCCGTTTGCGGTGCAGATAC